>ERZ780177.293-NODE-293-length-56861-cov-9.108193_pt1 | contig 56861 bp, 61 predicted proteins | sample MGYA00510973_ERZ780177 | MGnify/ENA primary metagenome ERZ780177 (study PRJEB29588, sample SAMEA2144396) | human gut metagenome | biome: human gut; feature: human-associated habitat; material: faeces | place: Denmark | collected 2008/2010 ...
AAATACAAGCTCAAGCAATTCCTTCACCTCCTGTTACTCGCTTGAAATAATCTTCCAAAGTTTCTTCACAGGAATGTGCCTCTGACACCTCCAAGCCGTTTGCAACAAATGCGGTCACGACTTTTCCTACCGGCAAAGCAAGGTTGTGCAGCCGCAAATTGTGATCGTCCAGTACGGAAAAATGCTTTTCATGGAAATTGCACTCCAGAACTCTTGCCGCCTGTGCCGCGTCAGAAACCGTAAAATGGATATGCTTACTGCTTTTCTGTTCCAGCTCCGCCAGACTTTCTTCTTCCAGCAACGCGCCGTGGTCGATAATGCCAATGTCGTCAGCCAGCATAGAAATTTCTGAAAGGATATGACTGGAAATCAAGATTGTTTTTCCTCTCTCATCGCAGAGCTGCCGGATGAAGGAACGCACCTCCGCAATTCCGATAGGGTCAAGGCCATTGATAGGTTCGTCCAAGATCAAAAGCTCCGGGTCGTGCATGACGGCAAGCGCAATCGCCAACCGCTGCTTCATACCAAGCGAATACTGCGAGAAAAGCTTTTTATCCTTGTACGGCAGTCCCACCAAGTCCAATGCGTCCTTGATGGCATGGCGGTTTGGTACGCCCCGTAAGGTGGCAAAGATACGCAGGTTTTCCGTGGCGGTCAGATTGGGATAAAAACCGGGCGATTCAATCAGACTGCCAATGCGGGGAAGCAATTTCTTTTCGTTCCCCTGCAAAGGTTTCCCCCAGATTTTTACCTCGCCGGAAGTGGGCCGCGTCAGGCCAAGCAGCATTTTCATGGTCGTTGTCTTTCCTGCTCCGTTTCTTCCCAGCAGACCGTAGATCCTTCCTTTTTCCACATGGATACTCAGATCGGCAACACTCTTTTGGGTGCCATACTGTTTTGTAAGATGTTTGGTTTCGATAATGTAATTGCTCATATAAGCACCTCCTGTCTGCAAATAGTCTAACACACCAGCCTTGCACTAACCTTGCCGCAACCTTGCATTAACCTTGCATTTTGAAAAACGAGCGTATGAAGGAAAATTTCCTCCCACCAACCTCTAAAATAACGAGAAGCCCTCGCCGCAGAGGGAGAGGGCTTAATCAACCAGAGGAAAATACAAAGCAAACATAGTTCCGTTCCCCGGTGTGCTTTCTGCTGTTATTGTGCCGTTCATTTTTTCCACAAGCTGATGTACGATAGAAAGTCCAAGTCCGCTTCCTTTTTCGGATCGGCCTTTATCGCATTTATAGAGGCGTTCAAAGATATGTTTCAAATCATCTTTTTCAATTCCAACTCCGTTGTCAGCGACGACAATTTTCATATTCCCGTCCTGATTGGATAGAGAAATATTGATTTTATCCGCATGGCTATGAACAATCACATTTTGTATGAGATTATTCAGTACCCGCATATATGCGTCGGGATCAAGCCGTACCCGGAAAGGCTGTTCGGGAATATCAATGCTGTAATCTATTTGTTTATCTTCAAAAATAGGTATCCAGTCAATGAGGATATTCCTTGTCAGTTCCACAGCTTCGACTGGATCTATCAACAAAACAAATTCGTCGGAGTTTAATTTGAACCAATCGAACAACACATCAATGTATTCTTTCAGGTCATGGGCTTTGCGGCGCGCAATCTCAACATATTCGTCTTTATCTTTGCCGGTGACAATTCCTTTATGGGCAGCATCAAGATACCCAATCAATGTGGTAAGCGGAGTTCGCACATCATGGGAAAGGCTTGTCATAAGCTGTTTGTTGACTTCCTCTGCTTGCCTGAACGAAGATAGTTCTTTTTCATAAGAGGAAACAATGTCGTTGACTTCATAAGCTATGGATGCAGTAAACTCATCGGTTGCAGATAAAATGCGCCTGTTGCCGTTTCCTGCCTTAATATCTTCCAGCGCATCAAGCATCCCGTTGATCTGCGCTTTTACTCTCCTAATAACGAAACCGCAAATAAATACTGAAATAATGGCAATCGCAACCGAAACAAAAACAAGCAATTCCATTTCATCAGACCTCCTTATTGAAGCGGTATCCAATCCCTTTGATCGTCTGAATATATTTGGGCTTGCTGGGATTTTCTTCTAACTTTTTTCGCAAGCGGCTAATGATCGCCATGATATTGCTATCATCATAGCAGTATTCTTCACCCCAAACTTCTTCGTAAATTCTTTGCTTCGTGAGAATTTTTCCCTGATACTTTGCAAGTAATAGGAGCAAGTCAAATTCTTTGGGGGGAAGTTCAAATGTCCCATTGACGGTAGTAATAGAACGAGTGTCTATATCAATCTTTAACCCGTCAAAATCAAGCTGTTGGGGTAATCCGCCCGATTGATTGAATCGTGTGTAACGGCGGACAAGAGAGAGGATGCGGGCGATCAGTTCGTCCATATCGAAAGGTTTTGTCAAATAGTCATCAGCACCCGCACGCAGGCCACGCACTTTTGAAACGCTATCATTTTTTGATGTGAACATCAAAATAGGAAGGTTGCTTTCTTTCCTGATTTGCTCCAATGTTTCAAATCCATCCATACCTGGCATCATGACATCAAGTACAACAAGCTGATAATCCTTTCCCTTTAATTTTTCCAGGCCCTCTTTTCCACTGTTACAGCAATCGGCTTCTATATTTTCCGTCAGTACGCTGCGCTTAATTAAGGCACACAGTTCCTTATCATCATCTATAACCAAAACCTTATTCATGTTTCAAAGCCCTCCCTTGCTTTGTCCTGCCGTCCACCGGCTTTTTAGCGTCTTTGGGAATTAACCATAGTGTTGCCATTTTCACAGCGCCGGGGATGCGGTCTGCCGCGCAGTAATAATTTATTTGACGGGCAGATACGCCCCATTTTTCACTTGCTTCTTTGATCGTCATATAGTCCATAGCTGCACCTCCGACATATCCATTATATTTCTTTGTGCAGAAGAATACAAGGGATTGTAAAGGTGTCTATAATAACAGCCGCAGGCTGGGAAAGTCCCAACCTGCGGCCTCGCTGCGGCAAAATTACTCTGCCGCAATTTCCCATTCTTTCAAGTTGAACTCACTCAGCGGATAAATTTCCGAGGCAGACGCCTCAAAGCCAAGCGTAATATCCCCACTGCTGTTGACGCCCTCCAGGACGCGCTCGATAGCGCCGCCATCATGGCGCAGCAGCATTCCGACTTGAATTTCTGCACCATGCTTGTCGTAGTATCTCAGCCGCATTACTTACCTCCAACAGCCGCCTTATCGTAATAGTGAACATAGACATTGTAATCCCGGAACCGGGTGATCATCCGAATCCAAATATACAAGTGATCTGTTTCGGAATAGAGGTTGAACTCCGTCGCCTCACTGGTGGCCTGCGCGTACCTGCAGAACCGCCGCATAGTATTCAGCGTTTTGAATGCAGGCAGCTTGAACAGGGCATTCTGGAAATCGTCGATCTCCTTCACCAGCTCCGGCACTGCCTTTTTCCCAGGTCCATCGTGCCAGGTTGTCCACCACCGATGGCCGTCATAATCCGAGCGGGAGTAGGCGATCTCACTGACAGGCCGGCCAGTAAGCTGCATGGGCGGTGTATAGGTGTGCCGGAATACTTCCTCAAAGGTGCAGGTGGTATCCAAATAGCATACGCGCCCTTTTTCAGAGGCCGGAAGTCTGCCGCGCTTCACCGCATCCCATTCTGTAAGGGGCAAAGGAGCATGGGCGGCATCCCGAAGGGCCTCGTCCATGCCGCAGGCTTCACAGATCTGCACATCCGCATAGCGGCTGAGGGCATTGACCATCAGGTGGGCTGCCAGAGGGGCGCCGCACCGCAGGCATTGGGGCGGCTTTACAGCATCGCCGTCTGCATACAGCTTTTTATCTTTACGCCAGGCAGTCTCCAACAGGTCTTTAGGATATAATTTGATTTTCATGATTTTGTGCTCCTCCTTCTGGATTTCTTTTTTGCTGCCCTCTGGCGGGCTTCGGCTGTTTCTTTGAATGTCTGAGCAAGAGGCGGGTCATGCCTTGCGTCGCTTTCTCTGCGGCGGGCTTCGGACCAGGGGATAGAAGCGGGCAACTCGCCCTGAAACAACGTCAGCAGATCGGCGGCCATATCCTCCCGGCGGCGATACAAACTGCTCCGCACAAGATTGGTGTCGCAGTCTGTGATTGTAGTCCGCAGGATGATTCCGCGCTGCTCAAAAGTGAAGCGCCGGTGATGTGACGGATCTTCGGCCTCGACCCGCAGTGGGGGCGCGTCAAGGGAATTTTGTAGCCTGCGCCACCCGCTGTAATCGGTGTAGTGGAAATCCGGAATGTAGTTTGCCAGCCGCCGAAGCGCCTGATATAGCCGCTCATATCGCCGGCCGAGTTCTCCCTTCAAGCGCCGCTCGTAGTAGGTGTAACCCTCTGGGTCCAGTTTTTTTAGTTTTTTGGCATTGAAGAGGTATTCCACATATTCTACGCCGTCCTCCAACCGAACCTGTCCGGTGCGTTCTCCCAGGCCATTACGCTTGATCCAGGCGTAAAAGCGTTTGCCAGCGGACCTGATATTGATATATCCACAATCTTTGGGACATAGGCCGCCCAGATTGACCGTGAGGCTGTCCCAGAATACCAACTGGCCGAAGCTTTCCTGATAGAGCTTGATGGCAAGATTGCCCTCCGGATAGGTGGCAATCTTGATGGTCAGGGCATATTCCGTTCCTTTCATGTTAAATGGTATTGGTTTCATGATTTCCCCCGGAACGAAGACCAGCAGGCCGCAAAGCGCAGCCTGCCGGTCCTCGTGATAAGCCTGCCGGTAAGGGCAGTGTGTAGGAGGCGTTCAAAACGCCCCCGTTTTCTTTGAAGTCTAAAATGGTATTGGGGCATTGCTTGCCCTTTTGATGCAATCATCAGGCCGCATCAACTGTGCTTTCAAAAAAGCGGAACCCCGGGACATCCATCCTTTGCTTTGCCAATGCGGCATAGATTTCTCTGTACTTCATGCGCTGTGCCTCCCCGTTGCGAGAGGGCTGCCATCAGCAGCATCGTCTGTCAGGCCTAGTTTCCAGCACAGGGCAAGAACCTCGGAATCAGAAACACGATAGAGCTGCCGCTTGGCGTACTTGGGACGGAAGCAGAAAATGCCATCATCAAACAGGAATTTCCCGTCCTTACTGCCATAGGTGCAGCTGCAGCCCGCCAGCAGACATTTCATCCGGTCAGCATCTTTTTCGATCTTCTCATGGTCGTACCAGATGCTGTACTGGACGGCAACATCCAGATTGCGGTTTTTCCGGCAGCGGTGTTCCAGAAATTGCAGCAGCCGCCAGCAGACCTCGGCACGCTTTTCCACAGTCTGGTTCTCGTTGAAGTTCAATGTAAAGTAGGAATAATCCCGTCCGGACAGGCCACAGCCGTGGAGCGTATTGCTGAAATCATTGCACCAGAAGAAGAGATCCCACTGACAGCTCCCGAAAGGCGCCGGCTCGGTATCCTCATACTGATAGCAGACGAAATTTTGGGCGATGGCGTCCATAACGGGCTCCATAATAGAATTTCGTACCTCAGCAGCCATAACCAGGGCTTGGCCCTCATCAGCCGCTGTATGCGCACGGCGGTTGGCTTTCTTCTGTTCTTCCGTATAGACAAATTGAAAGCGCACGGAATGAACATCGTACATAGCGTAGCCCCGTTCGACCCATTCCGGTCCTGAAGGCGAAATATAGGACTTGTCATGCCATAAGTTCATATTTATCTCTCCCTTGTGGTAATGGTTAAAATTCTCTCCATCCGGTTGTTTTTCCGGTCTTGTTGTGCCGTGCCATGATCAGGCGGGTAGTCGGTGCTGAGGGCTGTACCACCAATTCCCCTTGCTTGTAGGCAGCTTCGGCTGTTTCCAGCGCATGGGAAAGGTCATAAGCCTCCACGGGAAACTCCTGAACGATCTGTTCTTCAATCGTTACGGTGTATTTCCTCAGCATTGGGTGAGATGGTTTTTTCTTCATATTCTACTCCTTTATAAAGAAAGGGACCGGCAGACCATAGCGGTACGGTTTGTCGATCCCTTTGTAATGATGCCCTCTGCCTATTTGGCAGAGCATTTGGCTGGCGCAGGAAAGCTAAGGCTGTGAAGCCTCCAAATCCTCGGATTTGAGTACACGGCCCTGTTTCTCTCGCAGCTGGGCAATATGTGCCTTCCATTCCTTTCGGGCCTGTTCTGCGCGTTGCAGTTCCACGACCTGTTGCTCCGGTGTGAGAGCGGAAAACTCATATTCCCGTTTGTCTGATTCTAAATCACGAATGACCTTCCGCATAATGGCGAGCGCCATTTCAGAGATGGTGGGAGGATGGTTTTCTATTGCTTCTCTGCCACGGCGGAACAGATCTAAATAGGCATGATACTGTGCCTCAGTGATGAACTCCCAGCCGTAAGCATCCTGAATTTCCGCCTCGCTGTGGTACTGCATGGCGGCTTCAAAGTCAGCTTGCCTTGCGGCGGCCTCTTTATCGATTCGCCGCTGCAGTTTGGCGGATATGCGCTCCAGGTCTTTGAGGATCAGGGAGCAGGCCTCCGCCTCCTGTAAATAGCCGTGAGCCTCGCTGCTCAAGTATTTTTGCGGCCGCTTCATGCCGCTTCCTCAGACGGCGCAGGCACCTCATAAATAATCTGCACAGGAATCAGTTCTCCGGGGCGGATATGCTCCGCAAGCTGCCATTCCCCGTTCCGCAAGACCTGTGAAGTGACATCATTATAGATCTCCGGGGGAGTGTGGTAGTCATTCATACACTCCGTAGGAACATACAGGCAGAAAAGCGGCAGGCTGAACACATGCAGGCTCTGCAAAACTACTTCACGGAGCTGCCTTGCCAGTGCCGCGATCTCATCCATGTCCTGTCGCTCAAAGGCGGCCTCGGAGATCTTTTTCAGGTACGGAGTATCTTTGATTGCCTCATTTATGTATTTCACGGTCTCGTCGCCGTAGCGGCTCTTGACGCGGATACCACCGAGGGAAATGTACTGAGTGTATGCGGTGGCAGTCTTACAGATGTTATCTTTCAGGTCTTTGAATGGCTTTGCGTATTTCGCTTTCAGATCTTCCATCGAAACGACCTCCAGGTTGCGCCGGAGCGTATCCAGATGGAATTCCAGGTCTTCACGCAGTTTCTTTTCTTTTTCGTCCATGTAGTCAAACCTCCAATCTATTATGATTTATGTGTCACAGCGTCAGCAGGGGCTATGTCCTGCGGATTGCTGGCGCAACTCTTTCAGCAGAGTGCGTGCCACATCGGACACCGCCTGCCAGTAAGCCTCACCGTAGGCGCAGCTGTGTTCCAGCTGGTTGGCGATCCGCTGCGGCAAATTGGGAGAACGCAGTAGTGCTTCTTTCTGTGTGTCAGAGAGCTCTTGAAAATCGTCACAGTTCTCAATATGCTCCCTGAAATCATCCCGCAGGCATTCTGCGCGGTACAATTCTGCCGTGCTGCGGCAAAATGCAGGGGAAAGAGGCAGCGCCCGCTGTTCCAGCGCAATCGAAAAATGGTTCTCACAGTATTCGCCGTCCAGATAGCACTCATAGCTGTTGTCAGACTCTTCTTCGACGAATTGGCTGCTTTCTTTCCAGCGTGGAATGCTTCCAGCCAGAAATTCTTCCCGAAGATCATTGTGAAATTGATGTAGGGCATCGGTGCGCTCCGTGAAGATCGCTTCATAGGAACCATACTCCCCATCGGTAGCCCAGTGGACGGCGACTACATAGAGCGTCCCTGTGGGATATACCTGGGCAGGATGCTCAAGGGGAACAATCATTTCAGGCCCCATAATGACCATATCCAGGCCCAGATCCTCGATGTGTTTCTGCTCACGGTAAAGCTGTGAAAAGGTCTGCTCCAGCGCAAGACGGTCCGCAGAGAGCACCGGCGCTTCAAACGCGCAGTAGATGTCCGGCGTGTCGTTGTCAGTCTCCCGGTCATCCTCGGTGCGGATTTCAAGGATATTTCCGAAGAGCCCTGCGTAATCGCTCGCTTCATTGGCAACAATGCGTCCGCCGACTTTGTAGCAGACACCCTCATGCCAAAATTCTTCTCCAGGCTGATGATAAATCATCATTGCTCCCTCCTTTTTGTGGGGTGGGGCTGGGTACAATGCCCTAGCCCCGCAGATCAAAAATCGTTCAGTTATCCGCGACGAAAATGGCGGCACCGCTCATACACATGCAAATGAGTGGCAGCAAAAGAGCGGTAGGCTTGCAGCTTACCAGACTGGCGATCCCGATACCCGCTGGGGCGGGTCGTGTTGTGATCAGTCGTCACTTTCCTGTTCGTCTTCGTCCTCTTCCCAGGGAGAGTCATCAACATCAGTATCTGCCTCCTTCATCTGCTCGGCGGGTTGCTTTGTCCGCTTGAAGGCCAGAACAAGAGCATCCTCACCAAAATCATCTTCCTTCTTCTTGCGTTTCTTTTTCCTGCGGCATTTTTCCATGGCAGCGTCATAGTCATAGCCGATGCCGGCCTGAAATTTGCCTGCAATTTCCCTCATTTTTTCCGCATGATACTCATAAAGGGCACGATGAAAACCAGTCAGGTCCCATTGCTCACAGGCCATCTCCAGCAGCCGTGCATAGTCCCGTAAGGCATTGACTGCTTTGCAGATATCGCCATAGCAGGTCTTGAACACATGGGAGCCGTCCAAATCATGAAAGCAAAGGGAGAGTTCCTGCCCCAGCAGGAAGTCTAACTCCATCGGCTGCCGGAGCACAGGCTCGTATAATCCTTTTGGCAATTCTAAAGCGTTGTGCTGCTGTTCATCCATTGGCGTGGTCCTCCGGCGGAGCAGATACCAGCCCAGCAAAAAGCATTTGCATGGCAGTACGGTATCCAGACTCAAAAGCCTGTTCAATCACAGCGCTGTTGCGCTCACCGGCGGCCGTTTGGTACACCTCGAAAGCTGCCAGAGCTGCAGGAGTTTTGGAGAGTTCCCCGCGTAGGGCGGTCTCAGCCGCAGATACTGTGTGGTTAAGTACCTGCTGCTTTTTGTCCTGCTCCTTAAAAACACTCGGTTCGTACTCGCCGTAATAGAGGTCATGCAGGAAATTGGGCTCAATAGTCATGCCATGCGGCAAAGACATTTTTGGTTGGGTAAGGCCATCGGCAATGCGTTCCAGAGCCTTGATGAGATGGGGCAGCTGGGCGTCAAAAAAGCGGCGGCCGCATATCGTTTCGTGAAAATTCAAAGATTGCACCTCCTGTCAATGAAAAGCCCGCCGGCGGCATATGAGCTGCGGCGGCTGTTGATTCGGACCCCGGTGGGGCATGGTTTCTTTCTGGGTCAGTCGAAACAATCGTGCTGCATAGCCTTTTCACAGGCCAGAGCCAGGCCATCCAGCAGTTGCGGAACAGCCTCCATATACTGGGCCGTAATGCCCAAAGCATCAAGAGTTTCCTGCACATCGCCGGTATAACTGTACTCATGGTTCTCCAACTCCTGGAGGAACATATCACAGATAAAACCTTGCCCGGTTTTGTCGCCGGCAATGGCATCTTCCAGCTCTTTTCGGTGTCGGGTGAACATTTCATTCAGTTTTGCGACATCGCTTTTACGGCAGTAGCCGCCTCCAAAAATGCTGCATACCTGGCGGGTGTCCGAGGGGGACAAGCCCAGCTTGCGCATTCCTTCAGCAAACTGCTGTTTATTAAAAGCAAAGAACATGGGAAATGCGTTTACTTCCGCCTGCTGGCGGTTGCGCATCTCTTGGTATTGGTTGGTACTCATGCGGCACTCCTTTCTTCTGGTACGCCTGCTGCCAGAGGAATTACCCGCCATTCCTCCGGCCGGCGCTGGTTTTGGCAGACCTTTTCTAAAATTTTATATTTTCCGCAGATAGCGTACTGTATCCAGCATCGACATGGGCGGCCGCCGGTTCCCTGCGCTGAAAAGTGTTCCAGTGCGTACATCATAGGCGCCGCCTCAGTCCAGAAGCGCCAGCTGACGAAGATCATGCAGCAGGCTGCGGTTGTTCTGTTCATACTGGGGCAGGAACGGCTGATCCAGGTCGAAGTTGTAATAGTGATAGAACAAGATCTTGAACACAGATGCCCGGCGCAGTTCCTCTGGTATGCGGCGCATCAGCTTGCCGATTTCCGGGATGGCCCGGTACTGCTGTTTCAGGAATTCCTTATCTTCCCGGGGAAAGTTTCGGTACAGCCAGTCCTTGACAAGCACCTTCCCGCCGCTGAAGTGATACTGCTGGTTATCATCAAAACAGAGGCAGTATTCAAAATCCCGGCCGCGCTCACCGGGCCCCGCCGAAAATGGGTAAAGGCGGCAGGTTCGAGGGCGGGCGGCATAGATACTGCACTGGTTGCCCTGCAGAAAAACACAGGATGCTTCTGCTCCAACCGTTTTGAGTGTGTAAATGGGATACCCTTCATCGGTGAGCGGTGTGGGCTCGCAGTATTGGAGAAGCACATCATCCGTACTGCTGACACCGTAATGCTGCTCTCGAAGGTATTTTGCCATCCGGTAGGCGTCCAGGCTTTCCACCATGACACAGCCCTCGATGCGGCGGCAGCAATGGCCGCATTGGCTGCACTGGTATGTGACAAACTCCTTGGCGCTTACGGAAACAGCAAGGGTTTTGGATTGTTCCATACATTCCTCCATAAAAAAGGCCGCGGCAGACAAGTGCGCCTGCCACGGCCGGGACCTATGGGGCATTACCCCTTATTGTTTTGACTTCTCTACGCGCACGCGGCCAGAACCGTCGGGAGCGGGCTGGCGGCCGCCAGCGGGAAAGGGTCCATCGAAAGGATGTAGTTGGAGTTGAGCGTTTCAAAATGCACCAGATCCCCGGACTGCTCGTGGATCGCCACAACGGGCGAGGTCCGGTAGTCGGAGCCGTTGGCACGCAGGAAGGCGCAGTGGCCGAGAACCAGCGGGCACAAAAGCATTCCGTGCATTACAATGGATTTTTTCGATTTCGTCATAATATTCAGCCTCCATTCAGTTTTGTTGTTGGCCTGCCAGGGACGACAGGCATTTACTCATAGCACAACTCCAGAAACACCGTGCGGACCTCTTCCAGAAGTTCCTTGATGCGTTTCATGGGGAGTTTTTCGTGGCTGGCGATCTCACGGATGCCGTAGCCGCAGCCCTTCATGCGGACGATATTCATTTGCTGCCTGGAAACACGGCCAGCCAGGTCATGGAGCAGCTGCTTCATCTCAAATTCCTGCATCAGATCATCCTGCGCCGGCAGCAGTTCCTCCAGGGGCACTCCGTCCGGGTACAGGCCAATGTGAATGCTGAGGATTTCAGCGTTGCGCTTGCGGCGTTCTTGACTACGGAAATAGTCATAGAGGCGAAACCTCATTTGCCTTATGGCGATTGTGCTGAAAGAATACTCTTGGGCAGATGTATTATCGCAGTAATCCCGCACCGCCTTCAGGTATGGGAAGATGACCACATCATAAAACTCGTCTTCCGGCAGATGGTTATCGTTCAAAAATTTGTAGACCAAACCGTGGTGTTCAGCGGCAAACGCCTGCTGTTCCTTTGTTAACGGTACTTCACACAACATATATATCCTCCAGTCTAAAGCAAAAAAGGGATACCCTCGGCGTGAGCCGAAGGTATCCCTTGATGACATGTCATGCGGCTGAGGCCGCAACAAAACTCATTACTTACGCAGGCAGTTTCTCGTAGCTACCGTTGATCTCACCGACCACATAGCTCCCATCGGGGCTGCCAGGCGCCGTAGCGGACTCCGGAATCACATAGTCGCAGTCGTTGGTACGCTGCTCCTCGTTGATCAGGGCCCGCTGGATGTTGATGGCCTTGATCTGCTCCTTAAAGCCATTGGCATAGGTGCGGATCTGAGCCAGTTCCTCGCCCTGGAAGTCGCGCACAAGGCGGAAGGTGGCAACGCTGTAGTCGTTGCTGCCATTGTTCTCCTTCTTGAGCCCAATCTGGATCAGGCTGCCATAGGTGGCGCGCCGGCGGTAGACAAAGGCCCGGTTCAGGAACTCCTTGAACGGCTTGATGCTGGTAGGCGGCAGAGAAATCAGTAGAGGCATATACTCGCCGCTGCGCAGCAGGTAAATGTCCCGCATATTCTTGCAGGCCTTGCCGCGGCCGCCGTCTCTGGCCGAACCGTATGCGTTCATCGGGCAGGTGGCGCAGGCGCCGCCCGGTTCCCCAATGCCGGTCTTGCCGTCCACAGAAGAGCAGAGAGGCTTGGTGTCCTCGTCATACTCGCTGCCTTCCGGCCACAGGGTATAGGCAGAATGATTGTAGAGAATGACTCCTTCCAGGGTCCGGGCATAATCCGGATTGTCGGGGTCTTCCGTGGGGATCTCGAACTGCAGGGCGCCGCCGGCGGGAATTTTCACCCGCTGGAAACTCATCATCTGCAGGCCGTCCGCATCTTCCGCGATCTCATCGCTGCTGAAATCACCCTCCACCATCGCAGGGAGCAGGAAAGTGTTCCGCTCAGGAGTGTTCATCATAGAAGTGTTCTGTTCGTACATAGTTCGTTCCTCCTTAAAATTGGATGGTTGGCAGCCACTCAGGCGGCCAGCTGGTTGATACGGCTCCACTGCCTTGCCGGCATGGAGAGAATGTTGTAACCGATGCCCTCCAGTGCAGTCGCCCGGTCATAGTCCGGGACATCCTGGCTGTGGCGGGTCACCGCATTGGATAAACCATAGAGCGTCAGGTCGTTGCCCTCGATCAGCCGCTGCAGCACACCGGAGCTTTCCTCATCAGTGATGTGGAAGTCCCTGCTGACCAGCTTGACAATGCCGGGGACATCGGTGGTATTCATGCGAGCCTCCTTGGCCTCCCGCATCATGTTGACTACACGGGTAAAGCGCACCTCGTCTACCACGGCCCGCACCGTGTCCTGGATCTTCATGGCAAAGGCTTTGTCGTCTGCCTCCAGCGTCTTTTCCGAATACAGCTGATAGTTCTCCGAAGCCTCGTTGACGCGGCCCACATGGTTGCGGCGCGTCTGGGCATCATTTACGACCATTCCGTTACTGCATACCAGCCGGTAGACCAGCGGCTGGATGTTCACCGAACCGAGTCCCACCTCGCTGTTGCTGATGATGATGCCGGACTGAACGATGTCGCCCGGCACGACCTCGGCCTCCAGGCGGGTGTTGACTACCTTGATATACATGCGGCTTTCCGTGAGCTGGCAGCTCTCAAAGTGCATTCCCTCCATATCCTGCAGGACGGGAAGGACGATGCTCGCAATATCAAGGTTGTCAATGCGCCGGTAGCGGTTGCTTAAAAATGCCCGTGCCGTACCCTCAATGGTGCGGATCATACGGACAGAGGGCTCCCGCTGGAACCAGGCGTTCACATTCTGCGCCAGCAGCTGGGGATATTCCTCCAGCATCTTGTCATAGTAGGCCGCCGGGATCTTCAGGTGTGTGCCGATCTGCCGGTGGGCAATGGAATTAACCTCCAGCGGTTCAAGCGCCGGGACACCGGACTGGTCATAGGCGTTGAGGTACAGCTTCGAGTCAAAAGGCTCCAGACGAAGGCTGCGGGTGTCCAGCATATAGTCGGCTTTCAAATCAGCCTGGCGCTGGATCTCCTTTGCCATGTCTACAAGACTGATCCCTGATTTCATTGTGATTTCACTCCCCTCTCTGGGTGATGGCGGTCACCAGGAGACCTGGATGCCCTGCGCCGTGGTTTCAGCCGACAGGCCCTTGCTTTCAAACACTTCCACCAAGCGGGGCCAGTAGACCTTCGCGGGAAAGTTCGCAAGATGTTCCTGCGGCACCAGTTCATCGTCCTGCTGGATGCAGATGTCGCCGTTTTCCCGCAGCGTGAGCTTGCTGTGTCCACGGGAATTCAGATCGGCGATCAGCGTTTCCATGACTTCGCGCCCACAGTTTTCGTACCAGATGCGCGGGTCAATGGGCTGCTTGTTGGGCGGGATATTGGCCTCATCGCCCTGTTCTGTGCCAGCCTTGGACAGAGGCACGATTTTGAGCAGGTCACACTTGATAGTCGCGTCCTGGCCGAATGTGATGTCTGCATGGTCGAATCCATCTACATTGTGAAGCCGGATGCGCCCGGTGCCATTGGTGCGGATCAGCTCTGCCGGCCGCTTCTCACACCACTCGAAGCAGGCGTCAGAATACGACGAGCGCAAATAGGCCAGAATCCGGTGGTTGGCATAGCGGAGCAGCAGGTCGTCTGAAACAGGTTCCTCCAGTTCCGGGACCTGGAATGTGCTCTGGGCAATGCCTTCAGCGTGCAGCCGGCGCTCTCTCTGTTGGCGCTGCCGGCGGCGTTTGGCCTGCTGCATATACGGGAGCAGGAGGATCAGAACGACCCAAAGCCCCCAAAGGGTGAATACCCCAATCAGCAGCCACGCCTGCCACGGCCCGCGCACCAGAGCCATGATGGCGATGACAGCACCGATCAAGATGGTGATGCTGCCGCTCAAAAGTCCCTTGTCATTACTCATTTTCTTACCGTCCTTCCTTTAGATTTTTGCCTGAAAACAAAAAAAGAGGGACCGCACCAAGCTTCAGATCATTCTGAAAACTTGATACGGTCCCTCTTGGATGCCGGGAGCTATTCCGGCAGGGGTTTACGGTCGCCGTTCATCACCTCGGGAGGTGACGGAACAGGCGCCGCGTCGTCAGGGTCATGCTGTCCACTTTCGGATTTTGCTTTGGAGGACTGCCCGGGGAGAAATCCAAAGTCCGTCAGCCATATTTTCAGCTTCTTGACTGTGGTTCCGTCCTTTTGGCGAACATCCACCAGTTTTTGCGATCCGGTGAGCCAGAGCATGCTTCCCTTTTTGACCTTGAGCCGCATGAGCCGGGTAACATCGTCACCGCGGGCCCATACCTGGTAGTAGTCCGGCGGGGTGTTGCCGGAACGCTCCATCAGGTCGAAACAGACATATTGCTGTTTTGACTGGCCCTCTTTCGGGACAAGCTCGTGCATGACTCGGCCAAATACAACGATTTGTGCCATAACACTTCCTTTCTTCGCCTCTGGCGTTAATATCTATATATAAAAAGTGCCAGCAGATACCAGCCCCGAAAGGGCGCGGCAATACCACTGACACTTGATACAGCATACAACCTTGACTGCGTGTGCAATGCAGATTTTTAATCTGCGGTACAGAAGCTAAGTCTGTATCCCACAAGGGGAAACGCACAAAAATCAATTACAGGATAAGTGTAACACTATATCTTGTGTTTGTCAAGCAGTATTATACTATATATAGATATTTAAGCGAGGCAAATCACAATATATGGTTCATGTCGCGGTAGTAATCATCCAGCAGATAGAATTTGAGTGCTCGGGCTGCCGGCGTCCCGTAGCCGAATATCAGACGATAGAGATTGCCTGTCCCATCCACGCCGAAGGGACCGAGCCAGTGGGAGATGGTGTTGCCGTCGAGATACCAGAGCTGAATATCCCGGTAATCATCTTCGCTGACAAGACCGGAAGAAGCCAGACGATAAGCGTCTTCCTCGTCGATCATGGGGTGGGAGAGAAAATGGCGGTAGAGCTCCTCCGACAGCCCAAGGGCCTGCTGGTAGGTCAGGGGATTGGGGTGGTCCAGCCACCAGCGGGTAATGTCTTCAAAGGTACGCAGACGCGGTTTGAGATTGAGGGCCCGGAAACGCCGGATGAAATCTTTGATTTCTTCCGGGGCGGCCGGCGGCGGGAGCGGAATCTCACGCACTTCGTCATCCAAAAAGCTGAAAGCAAGCTGCTCGCCGGTTTCATCCTCCAGCAAGAGCGAGGTGCGGGACAGCGGTGAGACCAGGAAATGCTCCATTGCAAAGGTGTCGTCCAGAAAACGCTGGATTTTGTATTGCTCAATGGTGTGGGGCTTATACATTGGGATGGACCTCCTTTTAAGTATTCCGCCTATTAAATAGGAAAAAGAAATCAATTTTCTGCAAGATCATTTGCTTTTTTATAAGACTGTCAAAAATAGAGGGATACGGCACTGAAGCTATGGCTTTGGTGCCGTATCCCTATTTCTTACTCATGGGGTGTTTGCTCCCTGCTTTCCATATCTTCATCACAGGAGTCTGCGTCCTCCAGCGCCTCATATCCGAGGAAACTGTTGGTGGAGAGGGCGGCATCCAGATAGTCGTTTCCAACGGCAGGCCGGCTCCCTTTTTGAAAATAAAAGCGGTAGCGGGCGCCGATCTGGAACTTGGCAGTTTTGCTCAACAGCAAGGTGCGCTCCGCACCCTGTTCATCAATCAGCTGGATCTTGCGGTAACGACGCAGCATAGGGGTGCTGACACCGGCGCAGATCCCTTCCACCACTTCGTACCGGCCTCGGGCGGCGGTGTTCCACAGGCTTATACCAAGCACCAGAGAAGCGGCAAAAATGAATCCACCCAGCACCAAAAGAATGCGGTCCGCGGCGACAGTGAAGATAACAAGGCTGACTGCTATGCTGGCGATCCCGGCCAGGAATGTCAGCAGGATCTTGCGCCGCAGGACAAAGGGAAATTGACTCCATTGGTTTTTCATGTGCTGATCCTTTCAAAAATAATTTGCTGGCGCAGATACAGATTGGCAACGGCCAGCGTTACCGCCTGGCTGCTCCGGCTGTTCTTCATCAGGCTGGCGATGTTCTGGCAGGTGGTCTCGCTGTCGCCGTACACCTTCTCCATCAGGACCCGCTCGCTGGGGAGGGAGAAGATATCCTGCTCCACACATTTGATGATCTCCGCAGTGGAAAGCAGAGCCTGCCGGGAAAGCCGCATGACGCGGGATTCATAGTCGGTCCGGCGGTCTTTGCGAAACAGCTTCAACGCCTGCCTGACCGAAACCCGGCGGCTGAATACCAGCTTTATAAACGATACGCCGCGCACCAGGGTAGAGCCGCTGGTAGGAATGATGCCCAGGGAACTCAACAGATCATACAGCGCATCGTATTCGGTCTCCCCGCAGCCGGAAACCAGCAGACCGCGGGTAAGCAGACGGTTCACACAGGCGTCCCAGGGCCGGCTGACAGCACCGCCCATAGATGAGGCCAGCCTATCGCACTGAAAAGAAATATCCTCCCATTTGGAGATCCGCCAATTCAGGGCAGTCCAAACGACCAGCTCCTGCATATCCACCATACAGGGCTGACCGCCAAGGCGGATGACCGGGCAGGACCGGCCGCAGCCATTGGTTTCCCGCTCCAGACGGCCGATTGCAGTATATAAGGTTTTCTGCTTCATTGATCGATGCCTCCTTTTACATATCCTTTACTGCGGGAAGGCCGTGGTTTTCAACAAATTCAAAGCAGGCTTGCCAGAAAGCGGGGATCACTGCGCAGTTTGGCGACTGAGCGCGAGATCCATGCACCCACATGGGAGGGCGGAACCTGGTAGAGTTCCGCAATATCCGTGACCCGCATTCCCTGGAGCTTGAGTGCCAGAGCCTCAATCCCAAGCCGGGCCACACCGTCATAGTCCTGCTTGCTGGCCTCCAGAAGCGACAGCGTTTCCATCAGGGATACCTGGGCGTCAAATGCATCGGACTGCGGCTCCAGGGCTTCGCCATCGGCGGCCAGCTCCCCATGCTCCCCAATAATGAGCCGGCTGAACATCTTGCCCCTGTTGCAGATCGTCCGGCAATAGGACAGAAGCCCGTTTTTTACGACCGTTTTGGCGTAAGTGGCAAACTGCGCCCGCCCATCGTCCTCATAGGTGGCTGCGGCTTTGCAGAGCCAGACGCACCCCTCCTGGAACAGATCGCTGTACTCCAGGCCGCAGATAGTCGGATTCACATGGATATAGTCGCAGATCACCCAATGCACCACCAGTAAGCTTTGGGCAACGAGTTCCTGCTGCTGTTTCGTCAGGCTGGTCATGTGCTCACCTCCCCTCAGGCTGCCGCCTGTCCGGCGGCGGGAGGAGTTGAGGCTTGCCTGCAGAGGCGGACGACCTCATCGCACATCCATTCGGAAAACTGGCCGATATGGGCCTGCCGTTCATCCAGCCCAAGCTTTGCCTGGAGCCAGATGTAGACCTCCCATTTTTCCATGTGCCGGCTCTGCCGCAGCTGTTCCAATGCCCGGTGCGCCAAAATGCGCTTGTGCCGGAGATCTCCATTTGCCAAAGTGCCCATAGGCCGGTGCGTCTTGTCATGGGCGCTCACATAGGCGTCGCAGGCAGGCCAGCGGTCGCAGAGATAGAGAAATTTTCCCTGGGAGCGGCGGTTTAAGCCGTAAACCACGCTGGCCGGACGGAGAGAGGCATTGGCATGGCAATAAGGACATTTGATCTGTTTTTGCTTCATCATAAAATCATCACCTCCAAAGACGCGCCAAAGGCGGCGCGATGGCGTCTTTCTGTGTAAAAATCAGCTGTTCTGGCTGCAGCTGGGGGCCAGACAAAGCTGCCTGAGCGTACATGCGGAAGGGTCCGGCGCATGCCATTCGACGTATTTGGAAAAAGCGGCGTCAAAAGAGCGGCGTGACAGGATGGCGCTGCACTCGGCGGGTTCTACTTCTTCGCCGGTCAGCTCATGGATGGTCTCCGCAGGCAGAAGCATGACCTGCCCGCATTCATCCACTGCCAGCAGGAATCCGGAACAGGGCTTCTCCCGGCCATACATGCAGGTATCGCAGCCACAGCTGACAAAGATGGCATTGCGCCAGTTCCCACGGACGGCCCGCAGAAAGGAATAAAATTTGCAGGATGTTTTCATCCTCTACCTCCGTTATTCGTTTTTTGAGAAAATAAAAAAGCGGGGACCAGCTGTGGATGTCCACAGACTGATCCCCGCTGACGGGCATTTAAGCGAACAGGCCCTCAATCTCCTGCGTGATCCGGGGGATGACCGTATCGTTGAAGATGAGGGTCAGGGCCGCCAGCAGCAGGGCGCCCAGCACAACGGCGATGATGATTTTGACCGCATCAGAGATGTAGAAATCGCCGCGCTGGTTGGAGAGCGCCATACGGGCCCGAAGCGCGAGGCCGCTGGCTTTGCTGCGGATGCAGCTGGTAAACTTCTTCATGGAAATACCTCCTGTAAATGTGATATTGGATTTTGGTATGGTTATGGCCGGTCAGGACCGGCGGATAGGCTTGAGCAGGCTGTTTTTGTTGGAGCGGGGCCTGTCCGGATACGCTTTCGGCTTCTGGCGCAGAAGCCACCGGAACCGGCGCCGCCGCCCATCTTTGCCGTCAGGCGGAATATACTTTTTCTTCGACATGGATTTCTCCTGTTCAGACGGTAGGTTCAGGGCCGGCCTGGGAGCAGGCCGGCCCTTGGGAAATGGATGGAAGGCAGCCGGCATAGCGGCTGCTATGGGAACCAACTGCGGTACAAAACATCACCTCCATCGTAGATTCGCCCCGGGTGGGAGCGGGTATATGAAAAGCCCACACCAGAGGCGTGGGCGGATACCTGTCAGCCGAAGAAAGCGCCCAGGGAACTCATGACCTCGGTGCAGAGGACCACCAGATAGATGATCATAATGCAAATGAGCATCATCATGGAGTAACGCTGGATCTTCTTGGGGCGCTTGGCTGCTTCCTTTTTCAGATTGTTCTGTTCGATCTGCCTCATGTCAAAGCAGATCATCTTGAAGTACATCCGCTGGTCATCGCCGCGCAGCACGCCGATCAGGCCGCGGATTACATCGGACAGCATGGGGCTGCCAATGCGGGTCTCAAAATGGATCAGTGCATTTTCATAGTTGCCGGTTTTCATATCGGCAATGGTCTGGTCCAGTTCCGCGCCGAAGTCCTTGCCCGCTACCCGGCGGTAAGAGGTCAGGATTTTCAACACATCCCGGTCATTCTCCAGGTTCTGCCCAATGGTCAGTGCAAACCGGGGGATCTCGCTTTCAATGATCTTTCGCCGCTTCTTAACAAAATCAAAGACGCTGTAATAAGTTGAGAACCATAGCGCCACCGCAAGACCGATCAGCACGGGAACCATCAGCGGCACCAGAAACACCATCAGGACAGAGCAGAGACCGACAGCGCCTGCTGTGACCCAAGCCCGGGCCGTGTAGATCTCCGGCGTCAGCTCCAGGCCGGCAATATCCAGCGCCCGCTGCAGCTTGTTCCGTTTGAGCTTATCCAGCTTCAGGTACGGGGCAATCAACCCGGCGATTTTAGTGATGTAGACATCCAGCAGTTTCTCGGCCTTTACGCCCTGCTGCTTACGGGCCAGCATCATCATGCGGGAGGTCTTCTTTGTGGGAATATCCACAAAGGCGCAGGTCAGGTTGTAGGTGGCAAAACCAAAGAAGACGATCGCCACAAGTGCCAAAAGGGTCATGCGCCATCACCTCCGTATTCAATGGGCTTGCTCAGCTTCATGATCTGCGTCAGGGCGAAGAGAATGATGGCCGCGCAGATCGCCAAGGCAATTTTACCGGGTGTGGTGAAGATGAGCGTATGGAACCAGTCTTCATTGAGGAAGTAAAGCAGCGGCACATTGGCGATCACCAGGAACATCATCGTGATGGCCTCACGGCGCGGCCCCTGCATCATGGCCTCCAGTTCAGACTGCACCACACGCACATCACTGAACTTCTGTGCAATGGTGGGCAGCGTGTTTTTCATGGAGCGGTCAGACTGGCACTGAATGAGGATGTTGCACCACTCATGAAATACCCGGTTGGGGACCTTCATCTTCAGCGAGTTGATGGCGCTGGTCAGGTTGGCGTTGATCAGTTCCGCCTCGTACACAAATGCCTCGAAGTTGGCCTTCACCGGCTCATTGATGTAGGGCAGGTTTTCCTTGACCGCCCGGATCAGGTCCTCCGTGCGGAGATATGAGGTGGTGATGATGGAGATAGCGGTCTCCAGCTCCTCATTCAGATGCTTCTTGTAGCTGGCAGCTGTGCTGCGCAGATACCAGATGGGGGCCAGTGAAAAGCCAATGCCCAGGATCGGCACCATATACACATTGTTGATGAGCAGCGCCAGCACAGCGCCCACCGCAAACAGAATCAGCGACAGCCGCTTGACCGCCTCATAGCGGTCGGAGCGGCCGGTGCCTTTCAAAATCTGCTTCAGCTCATAGTCCTGGTTGAAGAAGCCCTTGGCGGGCGTACCCATCAGGACATTGAGTTCGTCGGAGAGGGTGGCCGCTTTGCGGCGGGAGCGGAACAGGGCGTCGATGAAATCACCTGGCCGCACGCCGAACAGGGCCAGGAGGCCCGCGCTGATCAGCGCAAAGCAAATTATGTAGATCCACTGCAACCTTTAATCCACCTCCTTCGGGGCGTCCATGAACTCCGCCAGCTCTTTATTGGAGATGCCGTTGTCAAGGAGCCGTTTTTTCAAAGTATCAGAGATCAGGCCCACCTTCCTGTGATGGCCCACCACATGGATCTCTCCCTTTTCATCGGTCACATTGTCCTCTACCTCAAACTTGTAGAGCGTGTGGGAAATGAGCTGCCCGTCCCGGTAGTCTTCGCCCTCCAGAATCTCCATGATCTTACGGGAACGATCCTCCAGCTGCTTGGTAAACACCACGATGGGATAGGCCTCCACCATGATCTCCATGAGTACGGCGTCATCCATGCTGTATTTGCGCTTGGCAAGGGTCATCATCCTGCGGTAAGTGCTGTTGCAGGAGTTGGAGTGGATGGTGGTACAGACGGTATGGCCGGTGCGGGAGCTTTCGGCCGCCGACAGGCTTTCCGCGGCGGATCGCATCTCGCCGACGCCGATGACATTGGGGTGTTTACGCAGCACCCGCTCCAAAAGGAAGTCCTGATTGATGTTCAGCGCCGGATTTTCGCTGGGCCGGGTCAGCAGGTGGATGACGGAGTTCAAGATATTTCCGTTTTCATCCCGCTTGACCAGATCAAACTCGCGGCTGCCTTCCTCAATGGTGATAAGGCGCTGGTTGTTGGGAACATTGGAGAGCAGCCATGCCATGATGGTGGTCTTGCCGGAGCCGGTGGAGCCCGCGATACACACGCTGACGCCATACCGGATGCAGGCCATCAGGAAGTGGAGCATCTCGGCGGTGGCGCTGCCGGAATCCAGCAGCTTCTGTTCGGAGACTGTCTGCTGGTTGACGATACGGATAGAGGCGTTGATGCCCACATCCGGGTCTACAATGGGCGTCTTATCCACAGAGATACGGATGTTTTTGTCCAGAAAGCCCACCACACTGGGCATGGTGTCGTCAATGACCATGCCGCAAGCATTGAGCATACGGCGCACCACATCAATGGCGTGCTGCGGGGAGGAAAACTTATCCGGGATCTTGATGCTGCGCCCGCCGGCCTCGATCACTTCGATGTCGTTGTAGGCGTTGATGTTGACTTCCTCAATGCCGGGCTTGTAGATCCATTTTTTGAGGAAGGAGTACCCGGCCATATCCTCATAGAGCTTTTCACACAGTTCTTCGGTAGTCAGCCCTTCGATGGCGTATTTCCGCTTGACAATGTACTGTACCATCAGCTCTTTGAGCAGTGTGGTGGCCCGCTCGGCGTTGCCCTCGCCGGCCTCGGCAATGGTGGAGGCGTGATTTTCAGCAAAATACCGCTGCACATCCTCCAGCACCTGGTCATAGGTCAGGTCCAGGTTGGCCACCGGCGCGAAGAATATGTCGTTGAGATTATTCATCGGCGTCATCCTCCTCAAAATCATCCTCTTCGTCCGCGTCCTCTGCCGCCTGCTCGGCCAGCTCCATCTGCTCCAAAGCGTCCAGCACCTTGTTGAGCGAGGCGGTGTACTTGGGATTGCAGTATTTGATGGCCTGGAACATCCCTCCTTCGGTGGCGCAGCGGTCAATTTCCTTGCCGTAGGGCAGCAGCCCATCCCAACCGCCGATGATATAGCCCATCTCATCCAGAGCGTGGAAGGGGCGGGCCATGCCGGCAAAAGTTATGTGCCGGTCATAATGGAACCGGCCATCTACCAGCAGGGGCTGATGGGCTTTCAGATAGTTGACGCCCTTTAAGTCGGGGGTAAGCAGGCGGATGACCAGATCACCGGACTCGATTGCTGCCGGAGTGAACACATTGGTCATGCTGGAACTGCAGTCCAGAATGACGAAATCCACCAGCCTGGCGGCGGCGTTGACCAGCTGGAGTACCATGGCGTATTTGATTTCCGGATAACTCAGCGGATTCTCACCAGCGGAATAACCCATCAGGCCGATGAAGGGATAGCTTTTGAGCACCGTGACATGGCTTGCCACCAGAGAGGTGTCGATTTCTACGCTGCTCAGGACCTGCCCCACCGAGGCATTGGTCTGAATGATCTGCTCCGGCAGCCAGACCGGGAGCATGGGGACGCTGATTTCCGCATTGATGATGATGGCTTTCCGCTTGTCGCGGGTCAGGGCTTTTGCCAGGATACAGGAAAACATGCTTTTCCCGCTCCCCGGACTGCCCCAGACGGTAATGACTTTTCCCATAGGAAGCTCCTTTCCCAAGGGCGGAATGCCCTTGACTTTTTGCAAAACAAATGTATAATATAAGATAGATTATCATAAAATAGATTATGATAAAGGAGGCGTTAACATGAAGTTTATCGGCAGACAACGAGAACTGGAGTCTCTTGAAAGGGAATACCAAAAAGACAGCAGCTTTGTTGTGATTTACGGCAGGCGGCGTGTAGGAAAAACAACGCTGATTAAAGAATTTATCAAGGGTAAGCTGGCATTCTACTTTCTCGCAACGGAAGAAGTGGAATCACAAAGCATAAAACGGCTGTCTGGTGTTGTGTCCCGGGTAACACAGAATCCGTTGCTGCAGCGTGCAGCCTTTTCCGACTGGCTGGATTTGTTCCATATCATTGCGGAATTCCGGCCGGAGGAAAAGAAAGTCCTAATTATTGATGAATTTCCTTATCTGGTTAAGTCCAATCCGGCGTTCCCGTCTATTCTGCAAAACGCATGGGACGAGGTCCTCAAGGACAGCAATGTGATGCTGATTCTTTGCGGCTCCTTGATTGGAATGATGCAAAAACACGCGCTGTCTTATGACAGCCCCCTGTATGGCCGCCGGACTGCACAGATCCGGTTGGCGCCTTTGCCGTTCCCGGATGTGTATGCTGCTCAGCATCTTTCTTTTGAGCGTGCGGTGGAGCAATATGCGATTACCGGCGGCGTACCCAAATATCTGGAATTTTTCAACGATCAGGAAGGACTGCTGGAACAGGTGGAGTCTGCGGTTCTCTCGAAGAACGGTTTTCTGTATGAAGAACCAAACTTTCTGCTGAAAGATGAAGTGGTATCCGCTGTCAACTATTTTTCCATTATCCGCGTGATGGCGGATGGAAACCACAAGTTGGGGAAAATTGCGGGAGCTCTGGGGACAGAAACTTCCGCGCTGACGCCATATCTTTCCACGCTCAGCGACCTTGGCTTTGTCGTGAAGGAAACGCCGGTTACGGAGAAAAATCCGGAGAAGTCCCGTAAAGGCCTTTATTTCATCTCTGATAACTTTGTGCGTTTCTGGTTCCGGTATGTCTATCCATATAAAGGGGAACTGGAACTGGACAATACGCAGATTGTTCTGGATGAAATCCGAAAAGACTTCGTACAGAAGTTTGTGGCCTTCGCCTATGAAGATATCTGCAGATCCATTTTTGCAGACCTTTGCAGGGAAGGTGCCATTGACTTTGTTCCCTCGCGGATCGGAGCTTACTGGCTGAATGATTTGGACAGCGATACGGAAATTGATGTGATGGCGGTGGACCATCAAAACAAGCGATTCTTTGCAGGCGAGTGCAAATACCACAATAAGCCGGTGGATGCGCCTGTCTTTTTTGCTCTCCGCGATAAGGTGCAGGCTTCTGGCGAAATCCAAAAGGTATGGAAAGGCTATCAGCCTATTTTTGGGATATTTTCTAAAAGCGGTTTTACCCAGCGTCTTGTTGACTTGGGCAAAGAAAATCCGCAGCTTTTCCTGATTAACGAGGACCATCTTTCTACCCAGCAGTGAGGAATCGGGCGGTGAATCTGTTCACCGCCCATTTTTATTCGCCGTCTTCCGGGATGCTGTCCGCAGGAGTTGTTTCCACACCGCCTTCCGCCCCATCGGAGCCGGCCTCGCCTGTGGACTCGCCATCTGCGGCGCCTTCAGCGGCTTCTCCACCATCCTGGCTTTCAGCATTTTCCTCAACCAGTGTTTCGGGGAAGTAGATCTCCTGAAGCGTCTTGTCCTGCTCGGCCAGCAGTTCCTCGGCCAGCTGGTCGTTGTTGCGGGAGATCAGCGCCACATGGGCCACGCCGTCATTTTCCATCTCAGTAATGATACGGGCCTGCTCCGGGCTTGCCAGCACAGTGATGGTGGCAGACTGCTGCGGCTCTTCGTCCTCGGTAGGCTCCTTGGTATTGTCCACATTGATACCGTCAGAGTCGGTGACCGACAGTACCTTGACAAAGCGCAGCTCCGGCACCTCTTCCGCCGTCTCTAGGAAGTGATAAATGCGGATGATGTCGCCCGGCTGCAGCTTATCCGACAGGCCGGAGGCCAGCGTTTTCACAGTCAGCGAGATGGCGACCTTGCCGGAGGGGATGTCGTTGAGCGCCACATCCGAGGAAACAGGGACGGTACTGACCTTGCTGGTAAGGATATAGTCGCCCTCTGCCAAATCAGCGGTAACATACAGTCCCTCCACATCATCCATGCTGTGGGCCACATTGGAAGGGAGGTTGTACCCGCCCACTTCTACGACTTCGGCGTTGTCGCTGGTGATTGTTTCGCCTTTCAGCACCGGCTGGGTAATGCGGACGATCTCCGTCTTGCCGTTGGTCTGCCGGGCAATGGTGGGCAGTGCCACAAATGCGATGACCGCCGCCAGAACCAGGGACAGAATGCCGAAGATAAATCGGTTGTTGAGTTTCATAAGCATCTCTCCTGTCATAAAAATAGTTCAGCCAGCGTCGCCACAGAGCAGCCGCAGGCCAGAAAAGGTAAAAACGGGATCGCGGTGGGCTGTTTGTCCTGCAAGAGCCGCCGGTACAGCAGCACCACCGGCATGGCGAAGCCGGCGGCTACCAAAAATACCAGGGCCATGCCGGAGGGACCATAGACCAGACCCAGTACCCCGCAGAATTTGATATCCCCGCCGCCCATGCCGCTGCCGCCGGTCGCCATAGCAGCGGCCAGCGGGATGCAGAAGCCCAGCAGCGCGCCCATCAGCGCCTCGGTCACAACAGGCCAGATAAAAATGGGCATCCGGTCATACTCCAGAATGAAGTAGACCTGGATCAGCGGGGCCAGCGCGGCCAGGGGGATAAAAAAGACGAGCGCCCGGTCGGGCACCCGCCTGTATAGGATGTCGTAGACGGCAAAACCCGTCACCACCAGAAAAACAGTGAGCAGGTATGCCATCCACACATTACTCTCGATTGGTGTACCAGTCATCATAGAGGCTCCCGTCAATGGAAACATAGTCATTCAGGTTGATACTCAGCATCCCGTCTGGCGTCCAGGTATCCCAGACCTGGGTGAAGACGGTGTAGTTCGTCGCATCCGGGAACCAGATGGGGGTAAAGTGCACTTCCCGGCTGTAAGTAGAGAACTCATTGGGCTGGAAGGTGAATTTGGCGCTCCGGCCGCTGGACACCCGCTGCAGCAGGCGGAGATAGGTTTCATACTGGAACTCCGGGAACACCGAAAAGGCCGTCTGCGGATGGGTGATGTGGCTGGTGGGCGCGTCGGTGGAGAGCGTGGCGGTCACATCCTGCTTGACGCCGTACCCGCTCTTCATGGACTTTCCGGAGGCTGTCGGTACGATATCGTCCGGCATCAGGGACATAACGCCACTGATGGAGGCAGAATAGCCGGTGTACTCATATTCCCAATAGCCTTCATCGACCCAGTGCCCGCCGTCTTCCCCATGGTCGCACCAGACCCATACCGGCACCCAATAGCAGCTCCAGACGCCCCAGTTAGCGGTGAGCTTCTGCGTTTCGTTGGGCAGGGACGGTACCGTATAACCGGGGTTGGTATCAGTCGCCACCGGGTCAGGCGGAATATGCTCATTCAGGTCCACAATTTCCGCCACAAAGGTATCCTGAGCGGTATAGGCCCCGCTGACGGATACCGTGATGGTGACTGTCTGCGGTGTGGTGGGGGTATGCCACTTGACCCAGACCACCTGGCTGTCACCTGCGGGGATCACCACATCGTTGACTCGGTAGGTGGTGCCGAGGATGTGGAAGGTCACCGAAGCGGGATTATCCGGCGTCAGGTCGGTATCTGTCCGCAAGGTGACAGAGGTAATGACATCGGTATCTACCCGGTACTCCACATCGGGGGCTTCAATATCCCCCTCGGGCGGGGCTTCATCAAACCAGACAATGCCGACGCCCAGTGTATTGATGATGTCGGAATTGTTCTGCGTCCCGGTGGTGTTGCCGGTCCAGGCGGAAATACCAAGGTCGCTGAACTCCAGAAACATGGACAGCGGCAGGTTCTTATGGGTCAGCGAGGTCATGGTCCGGCGCAGGTTGCCGCCGGACATCTGATCGTAAAGGCCGGCCTCGGTGGCCGTCATGCAGTAATATTGGCCGTTGTGGGTAAAGTAGGCGATGGGCTCGATCAGCAGCTTATATTCTCCAGCGATCATCCGCTCATAGTCCACACCCGCAGCCTGGGCGACCATCATGCAGGCATATTCCGAGCAGAAGTACCGCTTGATGGCGTCAATGTTGCTCTGGCCCTTGCTGCTGACGATGGTGGGCATGGACTGCGCGGGCTTGATGCAGGAATAGGCCACCCCGGACTGGAGGGAAAGGCCAGTGCCGCTCAGGTACTGCAGCTTGTTGACTTTTCCGAAATGGAGGATACTGCTTTTCTGCGTCCGGTTGGAAAAGTCGAGCGGTGAGGACACGGCAGCACCGCTTGCTGCGTCTACAACCGTGATACGCACGCCATCGTTGCCGGGATTCCAGAAGTTTGAGGATGTGCCTTGCCCCATCCCGCCGCCGCCACCGTCAATGTTCCCGTTGCCTCCTGATGCAAATGCCGTGGAAGGGACGAGACAGAACACCAGGGCGAGGCTGCATAAGAGGGCGAGAAGTCGTTTCAAATACATCACGCTCCGTTCTTCTTGAAAATAAGAAGGCCGCCACAATCCTGTGACGGCCCTTCAGGTCCATATTCAGTTGTAGGTGGTCAGCCGCCCATGTTGCCGACCTGCTTGTTCAGGTCACCGTCGCTGTCGCCGGTGGACTGCTGCACATCGCCGGGGACTACCCAGCCAAATACCGGATCATAGACAGCGCCGCTGCCATTGCTGGAGCCGGGGGCCGGCTCATTGCTGGAAGTGGATTCCTCTGCGGGAGGAGCAGTGACTTCCGGTACTGCCGGGTCGGGATTGACCTCATGCTCTTCGCCGGGGTCTTCGATCTCCGTCTTGCCTTCCGGAACAGGGGGAGGCGTTTCTTCCGGCTTCTCCGTATCGGTAAAGTCGATTTCAACCTCGCCCTCAGATTCTGAGGTCACCTTGGGATATTCCTCTTCGGCGCTGGAAGACTGGCCGGGCGCATAGGCATCTGCGCCCCCGCCTTCGTCTCCAGACTGCACACCGCCATCCGACCAGTCGCTGCTGGTACTGCTGGGAGGAGATTCATCCGGACGGAATTCATCCGTGCGGTCCCGGCTCACGAACCAGCAGACGCCCAGGATGGCGACGCAGAGGACAGCCAGGGCCGAAACAATAAAGCCTTTGGATTGGAAAAACTTCTTCATGTGTATGCACACTCCTTTTTTGCTGTTATATAAAGCCTATACTGCGGAGCTGACTGGAATTTCAACAGCGCCGCTAAAATTTGGTGTTGTGGTAGCCGGTCAGCTCCACCCGCTGGGTGATGGTGGGGTAGCTGTGGCCGAACATTCGGATGTAAAAATCTACATCACAATAGAAAATATATTCCACCCGGTCGCCCACCACATTGAACTCCAGGCTGATGTCGGATACCTCATAGTCCTCGGTGGAAAGCGGGATCTTCTCCGCCAGGCCGCCGGCGACAGTGGCCTCCAGCATTTCCGTATAGTCATTGCTGGAATAGAGGGTGCGCAGGTATTCCTCGAAGTTGGTTTCCCGCTGGGAGCGGTAGGTGTCCGCATAGATGGTGGCGCTCAGGTTGTTCAGCTCCATTTTGGCGCCGTTGCGGATGTTGATGCAGGTGATCCGCACCGAGGCGTACAGGAGCAGGAAAGAGATGAGCATGACGACCCCGACTACAAAAAAGCAGGCAAAGAAAGTGATCTCGCCCCGCTCGTTGCAAAGCGGCCGGCGCAGCCGTGAAAGAAAACGCTTCATAGGCCACCTCACTTCCAGTAGTGCTCGCTGACGCCGGAGCCGCGTGCCACCACCGTGATGTTGACCAGATCCAGGTTCCAGAAACCGCCCAGTTTAGCCTCGCCCTCAATGGTGATGTAGAAAGGGGTCCCCAACTGGATGGCCCGGGACATCCCGGACGGCGTAGGCGTCTTGTATGTGGCGTCGATGGAGTATGTGATATTCTCCGCACCCTCGATCTCCGAGCACAGGAAGTCAAAGAGCGAGTCGGTCTCGCTGTTGATGCCGCCGGACAGCTGGATCTGCTTGACCATCTGATCTGCCGCATGGTCTAACTCCTGTTTTGTGGAGATGATGCCGAACAGGTCGATGATAAAGGCCAGCAGGATGACGGCGATGAAGATGAACACCACCGTGGAGAAATAGTTGGCCTCGCCCCGTTCGCTCTTCAATGTCCTGCGGACTTTTTGCAGGAAAGTATGAATGTGAACCACCACCTTTACTTACAAATGAAAACAGCCGTCCCGACCGGAACGGCTGCATTACAAAGTTTTGACTGTACCAAGTATAGCAGATTTGGATTTACGGCGAAAGGGCAGGACTGCGCCAATGTATGGGCAATCCTGTGCCAATTCAATGTGTTTAATTAAAAACAAGAACGACAAGCACACATTATCTTAACTGAAGATAATGTGTGCTTGTCAAAGCGATAAAGATGATTTTTTATATGGGGACTAGCAAGAAGTCCTATGCATATTTACAGGAGTGATTCTACCAACTGATAGATGTCGGTGAATGGATTCACAGCGATTCCGAAGGGTTTATTGCTGCCATTTTGAATATGGTATTGTTCTATACGCTGGGCGTTCTGGATCGCATCAGTTGTATGTCCAGATAACTGCGCATACACATCGCCGGCTTTTTCATAATCAGGGAGGTAGGCATTCAAGGCTGTTTTCACTGCAGGGTAGTCTTTAAAAAATTTTGTCGTGTAATGGAAATGCAGCAAATACCAGAATTCAAAGCAGGGATTTGAAATCGCAATGTGAATCCCCTTTGCATCTGCCAGTTTTCTCGCTTTGGAGAGTAAGTTGTCTTTGGCAGCGACAGGATCAGGATTATTATAGTTTACATCACCGTCAGCAACGACCCACACCGCATCCCCATTTGATGCAGAAATCTGATTTTTATTTTGATATTCCACGGCTTTCCGAATCAGGCCAAGGTAATCGGTTTCACCTCCTTTGGTGCGGCTGCCGACCACACGAATGTCAATATTGGTCTGGCGGCTGCGATAATGTTCAAAATACTTCGGTTCAGTTTGAGAACCCTCTGTTACAATCAGAATGACAGGTTTTAGTTTTCTGCGCCGCTGCCCACGCTTTTCAATTTGTCCGCGTGCCATTTACAGCCCTCCCTTGATAAAGGGAATCGCACCAAAACGGCCGATCAAATAACCCTTTTCTACTTTAGTGTCTTTGCGAACGGAAAAATCGTAAAGGGAGAACAGATCGGTGGCTGCTGTCTGTTCGTCTTTTTCTGTGAACCAAATTTGATCTCTTCTCAACAAATCCAGATCAAGAAGATTGGTGCTGTGAGATGTGAAGATCAACTGAGCACCCTTTGGATTGAATTCTGTGCTGTCAAACAGGGATACCAGATGCCTGGTCAATAGAGGATGCAGATGTGCGTCCATCTCATCAGCCACAAGAAGCGTTCCCTGGTCTAAAGCCTTTTTCACAACGCCGATCAGTTTGAAGTAACTGTTGGTGCCGTCAGATTCCTCTGCCATATTTAACGCATAGGATAACGCATTTCCATTGGTATCCTTTACCGTGTGAATGGCCTCAATATTTGCAAAGCTGTCACCGTGCTGCGAAGGAGCAGGCTCTGCATCGCGCATTTGCAAAGCCTGTATTCCCAAATCTGCAACACGCAGCATAGATGCGATCACGCGCCGGTAATCATCATCTTTCAGCTGCTCTGCCTCAAGCCCATAGGCGTCCGCCACGGAATTCTTCGTGATAATCTGACAAGAAGCGAACCACTCCAAAACCGGAATCACTTTAGAGTAACTCCAGTTTGATGCAACTGACAAGTAGAGTTTGTTCGCAGAAGTGCGCTCCTTGAGCGTGTTTTGTTCATCTATATCCACCGTAAAACGAAAATCTTTGGTATTTTTTCTCTCAAAAATAAGCGCCTGTCTGCCGTTGGGATAGTAATATAGGTATTCTTCTGTAACAGCCTTATCTGTCACAGAAAAACCATACGCATATCGGATACCTTCAGTGGTAAAGATGACCTCAAAGCTGCTGGGGCGCGTTGGCGTTTCCGGATCAAACTTGAAAGGCGAACGGTCAATGGTCTTATGAAGCTGCTGGTTATGTGAGGTCAGCACATAGTTTACCATGAACCAGAACGCGTTTAGGACATTAGACTTCCCCGAAGCATTGGCTCCGTAAATGACAGCAGACTTCAAATAGCTTTTATTTCCATCCATGACAAGATGCTCTGGATGCTCATTATCCTTGCTGGCCAGCAGGGATAATACAACCTTATCTTTGATGGATAGAAAATTCTCCACACTAAATTGAATCAGCATAAGCGACCTCCTAAACCTTTTCTTTTATATATTATAGCCCGTATTTTGTGAAAAATCAACGCAAACGCAAAATAAATTCTTTGAAATGGGAATTTGGAAGGAAGCCTATGTGATAAAGATATACAGCGGTAGATCTGATAATGACAAAAAAGAAACCTGGAGAGCAGTTCGTTACTACTCTCCAGGCACTTTTGCTTTTACAGGTTCTGCCGGATGATCCGCGTGATGATGCCCACGGCCACGCCCCGCTCCATATCCAGACGGGTGACGGCAAAGGACACATCATCCTTCTTTCCGGGCATCCGGTAGTCGTAGCAGGAGTGGGCTACCGCATTGACGCCATTGGCGAGCCGGACATAGACCACGCCTTTATGAACATCGGTGACCTTTCCGGCATACTTGCCCTGGATGCGGCACTTCTGCAGGTTGTCCCGGTCAGTGTTTTCCGAAGTGCTCTTGATGTCGGCCCGGATGCCCAGGTCCTCCAGGCTGTTGCGCCGTACACTGAGGATACGGACCAGCACTTCGTCGCCCACAGCAAACCGCTCATGGGCGTCGCCGATCCAGTCCCAGGCAAGGTCGCGGGCCAGAATGGAGCATTCCACGCCGAACACCTCCACACGGACGACCTTTTCCGCCACAGCGATGACCCTGGCCTGGACAATGCGGCCCTCGTAGACGCGGTACATCCCATCGGGGTCAAGGTCGAAATAGAAGGTCTGGCGCTTGCGCATCATGGCCTCCCTGCGGCTGGCTACCACGCTGCGGGTCTTGGAGTCGATACCCCGCACCACAAAGTCAATGTCGGCGCCCAGCATATTCCCCAGGATCTTGTTCTGGCGCAGCATCAGGTCAGTGTATTCCTGGCCGGAGGGGCTGCGGCCCAGGTTGATCATCATTTCTTTCAGGGGGATGATGATGCGGAATCCCTTGTAGTCCACCACAGCCACCGTCTTGCGGTTGTCCAGCTGCTCAATGCCGCCCAGCTTGCCGGTGAGGATGCGGCGGGTGCGGTAGGCGTTGTGGATCTCATGCCAGATGATGTCCTCACGGTCTTCCTGCGTCTCCACATCTTCCCGGCTGCGGATGGTCAGGATCGAGGGCTCGCCGCGGCGGGGAGCGGCGGTGCGCCTGGGAGTAGAAGTGGGAGCAGGAGCAGGGGCTGCCTCAGCAGGCTGTTCGGCCAGAGAGGCAGAATCTTCAGCCGCAGCCGCCTCACCGTCATCAGACGGCGCATCTTCCCCAGTAGGAGCCGTCGGCTCAGGAGGCTCTGCTTCTGCGGGAACTCCTTCCGCCGGCTCCATACTTTCGGCCGTCACGGTCTTTTTCCTGCGGGTGGCCCGTTTGGGCTTGGGCGGTTCCGGTTCCTCAGCCGCTTCAGAAACAGGCTCACCGGGGACATCGGCCGCACCATAGTCAGCGGGAACAGCAGAGGCATCTTCGCCATCATCACTGTCAGAGCCCTCTGTCAGAGCGGCGTCATCATCGCCGGGAAGGGCGTCTGCCGCCGTAGCATCGGTGTCCATCTCACCAAACATCTCGCTTTCGGTGAGTTCCGGGAGGCTGCCGTCATCCTCAATGGTGGTTGCCTCTTCATCCGGCTGGTCCATAGAGGCCAGCAGCTCATTCAAATCGCCGCCATCAGCGGGCGCCGCCATATCAGCCTGCGCTTCATCAGGGGGCGGAGCGTTCTCCACGGGAACCGTGGTCTCAGGTGCGGTATTTTCCTGCTCAAGCAATTCTTTTTTCTTGGTTGCCATAAGTAAAAACCTCCTTATGTTGTGAATTTAAGAAAGGATCGAGTCCTTGTCTGTGGTGATGATCCCGTCCGGGGCCTCGGAAGCAGGCGGTGACGGGGGCGATTTCGGGGCAGCCGGCGTACCGAAAGATTTCGGTTTTCTCTTTGCCGCCGGCTTCTTGGGGGCGCTTTCCTTCGGCTTGGGGGCCGGGGGCGGCGCGGCGGCAGGTTTCGGCTGCGCTTGTTCCTCCAACTCGCGCCATTCAGGAATGTGCACGGAGGCTTTGCAGTCGCGGAGCTTGGAGGATTCCGGGTGCTTGGAGTAGTCCATCTTCTCCACCTTCAGGGCCTTTTGGCCGCGGATAATGACCAGCGCCTGTGTAATCGGCAGACGAAGCACTTCATCCGGGGTGAGGACAGGCCGTTTGCCGACGCCAGAGGTCTCCCGGTATTCCGGCGTATAATTGGAGATGCGCCAGGTGCCCAGCTGCTTGGATTTACTGGACACTGATACAGAGGCCAGACCAGTGCGCTCGGAGATGAATTCCGCCGTCAGGCTGTCTGTGCAGCCCAAAAACAGCTGCGCATCACAGTTTCCCAAGATTTCCTGCCAGAGATTGAGCGGGTATCTGTTTTGGAGACCCGCAAGATTTTGGAAGACGCAGCTCATGGATATGTTTCTGGATCGAATCACACTGAGACGGCGGGAGAGGTCCGGAATGGTTCCGCAGGCAGTGAGCTCTTCCCCCAGGATATGGACGGGAACCGGCAGCTTGCCGCCCTCACAGTTTTTGTCCGCATACCGCACCAGCTTGATGAAGCAGAAGGATAGGAACAGGCTTGCCAGAAAATCAAAGGTGCTGTCCTGGTCGCTGGTAACGAGGAAGTAGGCGCACCGCTCCTGGCCGGGCAGTTCCAGGTCAATCTCATCCCGGGTGGTGATTTTCTTGATGAGCTCCGACTGGAACACCTGCAGCCGGGAGCCAAGGCCGATGATGACGCCGCTGCGCACTGTGTCGCTGGCTTGCTTGAACAGGCTGTAGGGCGCTTTGGCCGGATGGGTGGGCGGCAGAACATCAAACAGGTTGTCCAGATCGGATTCCCCATTCAGTGTCAGCAGCCGGTACACCTCGCCGATATTCCGGTTTTCTTTTGCATAGCTCTGGTCCACATAGAGGACGAGGGCTTTCAGCAGGTTCATCTCACAGGAGTCCCAGAAGTGGTCGCCCTTGCCGGTGCTGTTGGTGTTCTTGATGATGACATCCACAAAAAGCTGCGCCATCAGTTCCTGCCCTTCCACTTCGGAAAGGCAGTTCCAGCTGTCTGAATTTTCCGGCAACACCAGGTTGAAAACCTTGACACAATAGCCCTGTTCCCGCAGGTATTCGCTGGATTTTTCATAGAGTTCACTTTTCGGATCTGAAATGATCAGCGATTCCCCACGGATCACCGCCTGAAGGATGCGGTTCATACAAAATGAGCGGGTCTTCATGCTTCCGCTGGAGCCGTACACGGCCAGGTTGCCGTTGATGCGGGGATTTTCAGGAATACAGACGGCTTTCCCGTCCAGCATCCCCAGCACAATGCCCTTATGCTTGCGCAGATCCGGCACCAGATCCAGCACACCCTTCATTTCCTTGCGGCCCATCCAGCCGGAGGTGCCATAGGTGCCCTTGGCCGAATAGACAAAGTTCCGGTCTGTGTCATACTCGCCGGTATCACTGTAGCCCATCCGCATGACCATGAGCAGCAGGACCGCCAGCAGGCCAATGCAGATCAGCACCCCATACACCCCATAGGGGGGATGGAGCACAGAGGTCAGGCAGGTAATAAAATCGGGCGACGCTGCCGCCGGAGATGTGCCGTCTCCGGGGATGCCGCCGCCCTGTTTCCATGCCGCGTAGTTGCCCAATATCTGCCCCAGAAAGCCGCCTGCGTAGAGAATCGCAAGGATGGCGAACGGCGCAGCGATCAGGCCTGCAATGAGTTTCTTCTTATCTATGGGAACAACCTCCCCTCGAATTTTGTGAAATCAATGGTTTGAAAGCGGACCCGGCTACCGCAGTAGCGGCGCAGCACATCTGCCTGGAAGTCGAAGCAGATCAGCGTGCCGGGGCGCTCCATCAGGTCGAGGGAGGTGCTGAAGCGTGTGATCCGGGGCAAGTCGCAGGAGTAGCCGAACAGCACCGGCGTTCCGTCCTGCTCCGCGGCATCCTGCTCAATGGCCTTTCCGGCGTTCCCGGCAATCAAGCCCTGGGACAGAATGCGGTTAAGCTCTGCGGTTTTCAAGGGATCACACAGTAAAGCAAGAATCACCTCCCCATGGTGGTTATTTGTGAGAAAATAAAAATGGTCGTAGCTGCCGTCCAGCATGAAATAGTCGTGCTTGGCCCCGCCGGTGCTGGTGAGCATCTGGTAGGCCAGTTCCATGCTGTCGCCCAGCACCAGCCCATGCACATCTTCAGCGCGGTACTGCCCGGCCAAACGCTGCTGGCACAGGACGCTCCACATCAGCGCCTTTACCCGCATCTCGGATTTGCAGCGCCATTTCATCAGAGCAGCGCCGCTGTTGTAGGTGACAAAAATGCCGGTAGGCGCAAGAAGCACCCCTGCGAACCGGGAACTTCGCACCTGCGTGGTGTCGATCCCCATTTCCTTGACTTCACGGGAACTGTAAAAGGCGGGATACTCGATGGCTTCGCCGTGATAGCCCTGCGGCGAAAAAACCTTCGGCTTTTCATCCTGAAAGAGCCCGGCCCCCGCATTGTCCATTGTGATATAGGTTTCCGCAAGGCGGTGGAGCCGGAGCCGCCGGTTCACCTCGCTCTTGAGGCGGTTGGTGTCGGTGTCGCCGGTCAGGTAGGGAGAGAAACGCTCCGGCCAGCCGTCCAGCAGGGCGGCCTTGGCTTTTGCCCCCAGCCGATAGCCCCGGAGCCTGTCGCGGTAGTAGGTCCGCAGCAGCCCGCTCTTTTTAAGCGAGGTCACGACCGCCTCCAAATAGTAGGGGCTGGCCGGGAGACGGTTCAGCTGGCTGGTTGGGAACTCTCCAGAGATGGCGGTCAGCGATAAAAGCCGGAACGGGAGCGTATCCGGCTGTGGAAAAGTGCGGCTGCTTTTCCCAAGGGATCACCTCCTTTGTCGGTGCTGGATTTTTACCGTAATGACTGAGAACTTCGGTAAAATAAAGCTTCTCCCAAGTGGCCGCAAGCCCGAAAATCCGGGGCTTTCAGCGGCTTTGCGGGATGTCGGGCCGCAAGGGGTCCAAAATGCTCAGAAATCCGAGATGGATTTCAGGCTTGATTTATGCTCTGCAAGCCACCCGGGAAAGCGGTGCTTCTCCATGACGAAAATCATCGTGCAGTCCTGCTCGCCCAGTTCGGCGGTGTTATAGGCATCACACAGCAGGCCGGTATCATCAGCCATTACAAAAGAGGACAGCAGATCTAAAATCTGCTTTTCCTCCAGATTATCATAGTCGCGCACCCGTCTGGTGGGGAGCGCCTGGTCATACACCTGGGCGAAGCAGACAACACATTCCCGGTAGTGGGGCAAAGTGTTCTCTTTGGCGTACTGCTCCAGGGCAAAATAGAGGGGGTCCAGCAGAAACTCGGCGCTCTGCCGCTGCCTGCGCTTTGGCAGAAGGCTGGGCAGCGTCACCGCAAGCACCTCGTTTTCATAGGTGATGGTGATACCGTGCATCACACTGGCGGATTTAAGGTAATCGCCCTTACGGATAGTCGTGCTGGAATATATCAAATGCCGCAGCCGGCAGGCGATACGCTCTGCCCGCAGTGCGGCATCGGTGGAAAGGGTCTCATAGTTATCGGGATAACGCTGGATGTCGGTGGTATCCATCGCATACAGCGCGTTGCTCAGCCGGGAAATATCGTCAAGAATGCTCCCGATCCGGCGGGATATAAGTTTTCGGTCCAATCATGTGCCTCCTGCTTTCTTGAAATAGTGTGTCTGGCCGTTTTCCTCTACGGTGCAGAACCCGGAAATGCCGGGGCAGTCGATTTTGGCGATCTGCGCCGGTGAATCGACCAGAATAATGCGGCGGCTGCCGCCCTTATTGCCCCGCAGGGCATGGCAGACAAGCGCCTCCTGCCCGTCCTCAACGCAGGCCACTTCGTAGAGTTCGCCATCGGCAAAGAAAACGAGCTTGACAGGAAAATCAGCGGGAGCATGGTAATCGGCCCGCTGAATGAAGTCCAGCAGGACCCACACTGCCCGGACAAGCGCCCGGTCAAGTTTTGCCGGCTGGCCGGCCGGGAAATAGCCGCCGCTCTCTGCTTGAAAAATGCGGCCCTGCCTCTCCAAGTGGGAGAGCAGGGCCTTGGCCGTTTCTTCTTTGCCAGGGTGAAAACAAAGAAGCTGCTGTTCACTGAGGCCAGGGTACATTGTGACTGTCCGCAGCAAGTCCGCAGCCTCATTTCCATAGATTTCAGCCCTGGTCTTCATGGGGGCTCACCTCCTTTATCAAATGGCGTCATTAAGGCGTCATTGGAACGCCTTATCAAATATTGGAACGCCGGAAAGACGCCATCCGGGCGTCAAACCGGCGTTTTTTTCATGGAAGGCGTCATATTGACGCACATCCAGCGCGGTACATCAAAGCAAGGGATTCACCTCGCATATATATCATTTGAACCTACGCAGATTCCTGCTTGCGGCGTTTGCGCTCCAAAATTTCACGCAGCTCTCGGCGGTCGGTGGTAATCAGGTCCTTTTCCAGCGGGCTGGCCTTGAATTCCACCATGATGTTGTTGTTATTGGTGGAAATCAAGCCGTTGCCGCGTTCAAAGTGGGTGACCTCCATCGTTTCCGCATCGGACAGGTGCAGGGTCTCTTGGACCCGTTCTGCCTCGTCATCCTCCAGATTGAGGATAATCTTGGTCTTGCTGTTGTTGATGATGCCTTTCCCAAAACGGCCCTCGTCCAGATTGAAAAAGTCGTTCAGATCCTGGCTGGCGCAGACCGCTGATCCGCCATAGCCGCGGATGGTTTTGAAAATCTCCAGCACGAAATCACCAGCCAGGCGTGTGCCTGTGGCGCCGGCGCCGGAAAGGAGCTGCCAGCACTCGTCAATAAAAATGGCTTTTTCCTCAGTGCGGTCGGCTTTGGCGCGGTCCCACACAAAATCGAGGGCAACAAACATCCCCACAGTCAGCAAGTCGCCGGTGAGGGAGGAAATATCCAGCACAGTGTATTTGTTGTCCAGCCGCACATTGGTCTGCTTGTTGAAGGTGCTGGCGGAGCCGTTTACCAGGCGGTTGAGAATATGGGCCATGCGGATGGTTTCCGGGGCGGCCTTCAAAATCTCATACAAGTCGCCCAGCACCGGCATTTCCCGGTAGCAGCCCGGATTGGCCGGGTCTTCCAGGGAGGCGTTGTCGTGGGTGATGCCTTTGGCATTGTAGGGGCGGATCAGGGCCTCATCCAGAAGCTGCCGTTCCTCGTGGCTCATATCGGGAATGAGCAAGCTGAAGAAAATGTGCAGCTGCTGGATCTTCGCTGCAAGTTCCGAGAGTTGGATACCGGGGCCGTCCAGCATTTCGTTGACCGACCGATCCACCTTGCGGATCTCCATGACATTGATACAGTGCGGGCTGGCCGGGGAGATCTGGATGAACTCACCGCCCACATTGGCGCAGGCCCGGTGGAACTCATGCCCCTTCAAAGGAGCGATGATGAAAACGGGGATGTTTTTGCGCCGCATCCTGAGCGCCATCAACTGCATGGTAAAGGTTTTGCCTGCGCCGCTGGTGCCCAGGATTGCCATGTTGGCGTTCTTATAGATCGCGGAATTGAAAATATCCACGATAATCAGGGAGCTGTTATATTTGTTGACTCCCAAAAGGATGCCATTGTCATCGCACATCTCAAACGAAGTGAAGGGATAACAGCTGGCCGCGCCGCCCGTCAGCAGGTTGCGTTTGCCGCGCTCATAAAGCCCTTTCTCCATGGAAACCAGCGGGAGGGCAGAAAGAAACGCCTGCTCTTCACGGAAGTGGCAGGCGCTGACATTCATATCCTGCGACAGCAGGAGTTTTTTCATTTCGCTGACTTTCCACTCCAAATCCTCCACAGAGGGGGCTGTCACAGTAATCAGCAGATTCAGGTAATAAAAATCTTCGTTGTTGGCAAGACCCTCCTTCAAGAAATATCCGCTCCGGATAGCGCCGTCGATGTCATCAAAATCTGTATTGGTGTCGCTGGCGTCTTTGATTTTAGAGCGGTTGATACGGAGCTGCTGGCCCACCCGCTGGATGATGCGTTCTTTAGGTTGGCGGGCAAGGAACATATCCATGTCGATGCCGTCGCCGGCGTTGACGATCAGGCTCAGCCAGCCTGCGGGCACCTGCGTTTTGTACCCGTCCGAAGGAATCAGCAGATAGGCATAGTACAGTCCATCCATGCAGATATAGCGTCCATGGGAAAAATCAATGCTCCGGGGGGCGGCAAACTCCGCCGCCGGGATATGGTCGATCTCACTTTCCCGGCCATGCTCCATATACTGCGCCACCACCTCCTGCGCCCGCACCGACAGCGGCTTGACGGCGCTCTCGTTCCTGCACAGCAGATTATAGAGGACATCAACGGTAAATTCGTCCTCGTTTTCGGGGACGATGACCTCGTTCCCACACTGGCGCAGGTAGTTGGAGGCCGTATGGACGGCGCTCTGGAGGGACTGGATCGCTTCATCTTCCTGCTCCGACCGCCGGGTATTGGCCCAGGGCTCATACTCGAAAATCAAAAAGAACCGCCGTGTAACAGCCTCACGGGAACCGACCTGCTGCACAAAGTTCAGGTAATCCTCCTGCATCAAGCGGCACTGTTCGTTTTCCTCATGGGCCATCTCCTGACGCACCGTGTCCAGGTGGCGGTTAATATCCGCGCGGCGGGTCAGGACCTTGATTTGCAGCTTGATGGGCGAGATTTTCAAGTACGAAACGAAGGAGTAGATGATATTCCTCTGCTCTCTTGCGCTCCGCAGCATGAAATTGATGGGGACGACCTCGACCACCTTGACAAACCGATGGTCTTTGGTGTAGATAATGCCGTTCTCCACCTTCTCAATGGGCAGATAATCCGCCACCGGATTGAGGCAGGCGGGCTTCTGCTCCTTGATATGGGCGGGGCGTCTGGGCAGGCGTTCCTTTTCAGGGCGCTTCTTTGCTTTCTTTTTCGCCTTATTGGCCTTGGCGGGGCGCTCCTTTTTGGCTTTTTTCTTGGGACGGAGCTTTTCACGGATCTCATAGCCGCGTACTTCGTCAAACTCGGCCGGGAAATCCGCTTCACCGGACCGCCGGCGTTTCGGGGCCTTGGGCTTTTTCTCCTTGGGAGGCCGCTGTTTGAGATGCTTGTCTGCCGATTTGGAGGGCGCCGCTTTTTCCGCCGGCTGCGCACCGTCACCGCCGACAACGCGGCGGTTCCGCAGGTATTTCAAAAAAATGACCAGGAATTGCGAAAGGCTCTCCCCGGATATGCCGATCAAAGCGACCAGCCCCACCGGAAGAGCAGTCAGGCACAAAATGATGATGCGGGTGGTCAGCCCAAACGGAAGGAACAGAAAAACCGGCGCCCCGATGGCAAACACCAGGATGCCGGCCTCGATTACATTCCGCGCACGGAACATACCGCCGAAAAAAGTGCCTGTTTCTATAAAATTCGGCGGTATGATATAAGTATCATGGTCGTTTTTGTTGCTCATGTATTACCTCGTTTCCGCAGCCGAGGGGCAGGTCAGCCTATGATCCAGAAAGGACCGCCTGCTCCAGCACGGCGGCTTGCTTCGTTTAGGATGATGGATAGATCCCAGAGCTGTTCGCTGCGCTTGTAGCTGGCCGGGTCCGCCACCATGATCTGACCGTCTTTCACGCCACGGAGAACGATAAAATGCCCGGATGAAGTAAAATGGCCCTCTGCCATAATCGCCACCACCAGCTTTCCTTCAGCCAGGGCGTCCAGTATCCGCTGGGGCTCGGAAGTCGTGCAGCCGGATACCGGCAGGCCCCATGCCTCAGCGGCGGCGGGTATCAAAGCGTGATAAGAGCCGCTGCTCTTGCACCAGTAGCCGTTTTCGTAAGACCACTGAGCCATCGCCACCGGGTCCACAGTTTCATCCGTGAGGGAGGATACCACAATGGACATAGCGGTAGGTCCGCACCCGTAGCCGCCGATATTGTCGGTGCCGTAGGGCTGGCTGGCATAACGCTCGTCCAGCTGATTGAAATAGACTACCGGCGTCACGCCGTCTGTAAAGGTAACATCGCCCAGAGAGGGGATGCTGTTTCCAGTCCATTCCGTCAGGTTCTGCAGCAGGCCGTCCCCAAGGAACATGCTCAGGTTTGAGGCATAATCGGAGGCAAGCTCTTTCTGTTCGTCCGTAAGCGCAAAAACATGGTCAGCAAGATAAGACTCGCCGTTGTAGCGGATGGTGTAGACCATCCAGATCTCGGTAGTTGTGGTTTCCTCCCCGGTCTCCGGGTCTTCCGATGTGACCTCACGGCTCTCCCGCACGCTGGTATAAGAGTAGAGATGCTCTTTGTTCTCCCGCAGGACAGCGGCCAGATCATCCAGCGAAATGCTCTCAAAATCCTCATCCCGGGCAGCGCAATACTGCGAGACGATGAGATTGGCGTTATAGACGGGACCGGCCGAATAGGGATTTTTGATCTCCATCTGGTCAGCGCCGGAAGAGGCGAAGTCCGCTTCAATGCGGGCTATCACATCGTCCAGTGCCTCGCCCAAGATGGAATTGATGGTAAATGTGATGTCGTTGGCGTTCTCCACGATAGCAGTTTCGCTGTTGAGGACAGGCTGTTCCGTGTCCGCTGGCGAAAAGGCATTGATCAAACCGCCGAAAATCAGCCCGGGAAGCATCAAAACAAACAGGACCGGCAACAGAAGCAAAATGACAATGACGGCAACGATCTTGCCGATATGCTTGCGTCCGGCCCAGACTGCCCCGGCCACAGCCCCATAGGGACCGCCGGCAGCAGCGCCCTTGGCAGCACCGGAAATCGCCTTGCCGGCCTTGATGGCACCCTTAACCGTGTGCGCTGCGGAGGCCGCAGTGTCTACCGTTTCAGCAAAGCTGTCCTTGCGTTCTTCAGCCATCAGATCTTATCCTTTCGTTTGGGGGTGGGCGGCAGCTTCTTCACGATGGACTCATTGTAGGCAATCGAACCGTCCGGCGCCATGTAGGGCATCTTGTCCACAGCGTCCACCGCATACTGCTTATACCAGGCGGTGCCGTCTGCGGCGTGAACTGTCGTGTACTGGCCCTCTGGCGCAACATACTGGTCCGCATGGTACATACCGAAGGCAATGCCCTCCGGGTGTTCCGGAGTGACCTCTGTGCCGGTGATGCGACCGCCGCCGATCTCGACGTTCTGATAGGTGGGGATATTCTCTGCCCCAGCCCCCAGTGCCGTGTGGCCCATATAGGAGTGCAGGGCTTCAACGGCCTTTTCGCCGGTGATCGAGCCCATTTGAGTGATGTTCCCGGTAGCCACGGAACCGATGACATTATTGGCGAAACTGCCGCCCTTGCTTACCGAGGAAGAATAAATGTGGCCGCCGACACCGCCAGCAGCACCACCCACAAGACCGCCGAGACCTGAAGGTTTGGCGTCCGAGGGCGTTGTGGCCGTCTTGATGGCGTTGTTCGTGACATTCCGCTTGATTACGCCTGCTAGACCGCCGCTGGCAAAGCCTGCGCCAAACCCGGCGCCGCCCCGGCCGCCTCCGCCGCTGGCATTGACATGGGTGGAACTGCTGCTGCGGCCGCCGCCAAAGTGGTGGCTGGAAAAGTTCTTAAAGCCGCCGATGCCCTTGGCCGCAATCATGGCCTCAGCCAGCATACTGCCGCCGGTGTGGCCTACATTGACGCCCAGGCTTGCCATGAACGAGTCGATTTTCTGCGATACCTTCAAGAAGCCTATCGCACACATGAACCAGATCAGGACATTGCCGGAAACCGTCTCCTTGCCTACAGCGTCCACTTGAGCCTGCACTTCTTCCTCGGAGATGGCAAAAGCAGGCTGACAAAACAGGCAGGAGAGAGCCGCAACCATCAGCGCAAGGAACAAAATTTTCTTGAATTTTTTCAAAGCGCCCCTCCTTACAAAGAGAGCGGATTGGCAATAAAAGAGCCAACCATGCTCGTAAACAGGCGCAGGCACCAGGCGTTCATAATCAGCAGAAAAATCTGCCCGCCCAGCATCCGGCACCACGATTTCCAAATATTCGATGTAGTCTGGCTTGCGCCCATCGAAAAAGCGACCGGCGCCGTATAGACCAGCACACCCAGCAGAACATACCGTTCCGCCGCCTCCAGCAGTAATTTCAGATAATTCCAGGCCAAGATGATGACGAGGATCAGGGTGATCAGCGCAACAGCGCCATTGGCACAGACGCCGATGATCACCAGCATGACCGAGTTAAAATCGGCAAAGCTGAGGGGCGGCAGCTCCGAATCCATGATCCAGCCATACGGCGTGCCGCCGATGGTCAGGACGATGTTGACGATTTCATCGGAAAAGAGCGCCAGCAGGATGAAAATGACCGACCGGATGCTTAACTTGACCGGATCTTCCGCCTCAATTCCTGCGCCCAGGCCGAAGTTCTTGAACAGCTGCCAGACCCAATTCAGCAGGATAATGCCAACAGCCAGCGCCACAAAGACGCTATACATCGTTTCGGCAGCGGGAAAGTACCGCAGAAAAACAGCCATATCACAGCCCAGAGCGCCCAAAACCGAAGTGGTCACCAGGTCAAGGCCGGCCATTACCTGCTCCGCGATCCATTCAACGATGCCATCCAGGATACCCATAGCTTACGCCTCCTTCCAGTGGGTATATTGCGGCGGCCATCAGCCTGTCCACTGACCACCAGAGAACAGAGGCGTCACATAAGCCATGATGAATCCGAGACCATTGAGGACGGCCCAGGTAATGCAGATGCGCTTCAGCCACGCCCGGCTCTCATCGACTGTCCGGCCGGAGCGCGAAAAGTTCATAAGCAGAAGCGCCACCGAGGCGGTCACGATGGCCGCAATGGTGGAGATGGCGAGGATCTGCGTGTAGACATCCTGCATAATTTCCTTGGCCTTCGTCCAGACATCGGTTGCAGCAAATGCCGGCTGACAGAACATCATCGCCATCATCACACAGAGGAACGCCGTATAGGCGATCCGGCCGATGGAAACTCGACGAGGCGGGCTGCTGTCATCTTCCCGCCGCTGCTGTTGAGGAATTTTCAGTTTTTTCAATTTTGCGGACCTCCAATCCAAATGTGATGTTCATTGCTCAAAAAGCAAAGAAGGAACCCGCATCCGTTGTGCAGATGTGGACTCCTTCTCAGGCCAAAGACCGTTTGGGCAGCAAAAAAGCACCTCGAAAAAGGTGCTGTTCACTGCCTGTATTCAGTTTTGGGTGCAAGTTTGAGCATATTCAGTCTAACACATAGGGATTTACGGCTCAAGGGCAGGAACGCGCCAATTTCAGTCCCGAACTGTGCCAATTACTTGCCCGCCTGTTTCTCGGAGGATTTCGGCTCCGGGAAGAATTGCTCCAGCACATCCAGACTGTCCTTGGAGGTATAGCCCCACAGCACAGAACTGAGGGCTTCAATGGCCTCCCGCCGCTTGCGGTAGTAGGTGCGGAAGGAGATGTCTCGGATATGTGGGCGCAGGTTCTCGATGATTTCCTCCACATTCTTCAGCTGCTGAGGGGAGAGGAAGGAGTAGTACAGCAGCCAGTAATACGCCTCGCCGTTCTTATGGCGGGTGCGGAGCAATTCGACTGCCGAATCCAGGAGCTTCAGCATCTTGTGGCTGCGCTCAATGCACTTGGCATGGTGCTCAATGTCGCTCCCGTTCAGGTCTGCGCCGGCCAGGTAGACGGAATCCAGAAATTCCTCGATGGAAGTGCCGTATTCGATCTCGAACTTGGCCCGCACATGCTGGACGGAAATCTCCAAGCTCCAAACCACATCGCGGTATTTTTTGAGTAATTTCCAGGTATCATGGTACAGAGGGTTCTCTGCGACATCTTTTTCAACAAATTTCTTCATGGTAAGACCTCCTTGTTCAATTCTCCACCGAGGGAGAGAGTGTAAGTTCAAAAATGGCGACCTGCTTGTTCCCACACAGAACAGCAAGGCCAAAACGCATCAGGGACTGCTCTCGCGTGCGGGGGAGTAAATCTTCCCGGCAGTCGCCCGATAAGGGATATAACTTGTAGCGAGAGAGCGGGCAGCCAAAGCACGAAATCCCTTGTGCCATCAGGATTTGCGCCATTTTCTGAAGGATAATTTCAATGTGCGATTTTGAAACGCTGGCGAGTTCATCTGAAACGATGACCTCATGCTCCAAGGCAGGGGCATCGTGGCCTGTGCTGTCCTCCTTCGGGAGTTCCAGGCGAATGTTAAGCGTCATAGCGACCTCCTCTTTATCTACCATCACATCCGAGATCTCGAACATGGTGGACAGATATTTTTGCAGATAGATTACGCTGCCATGCCGGCCCGGGAAGGACATGAGGGAGAGGTAGTCCAGCGCAGCCAGCTTTTTCAGGATACGGCCGACTGTCGCCCGGGACAGCCCCCAGCGGGCAGCCAGCTCCGTGTAGGTAACAAGGGGATTGCCGGTGCCGTTGCGGAAATAGACCACTGGCCCCAGGTCTGATCCCTGCACCTGATTGTCGTTGTAGATGGCGGAGATCCACAGGTCCAGAACAATGTCCATCTCAGAGCAACGGTCTGAACTGATGAGGTCAGTGGCAACCGAAACCGGCAGGAAGAAAAAGCCGGTGTCCTTCTGGCAGGGGGCGTTGTACTCCAGGACCGTGTTATGCCGCGCCCAGTCGCAGATTTTATAGCGAACCACATTTCCGCGGCCCAGGGCCTGAAAGGAAATAAGGTTCTGCTTCTGCAGCCGTTCCAGTACGGCCAGCGCCTGGCACTGGAACCGGGTGCGGAACCATTGGGACAGCTCCTTGAGGGTGCAGACCCACTCGCCAGGGTAGACGGTATAGCTGATGCCGTCGATGCGGCGATATGAGGTACGGAAGTTTGCGTAGCTGCAAAGTACCGTAAAATAAAAAAGGCCGGAGCCTCCGCTTACGCGAATGCTCCGGTCCTCCATCAGAAAGCGGACGAACTGCCGATAGATCCGGCAGCGTGGATAGTCCACCACCTGTTTAATTTGTAATTGATAGGTTGGCATGGCTTTCTCCTTTTTATATATAAGGTATGAAATTGAGTTCGCCAACGAAAAAACCGTTGACTTGAATATCTTTGAGGCTTATGCTATACTTGTTTCTGTATGAATCCGCAAGATAATCCTGCGCGGGACTCATACAGGCTTTACTGCAAATGGGGCAATTTTACAATGGCGTCTTTGAAAACAATGTAGCTATTTACTGTGCCAATTTGAAGCCGATATTGAGCCGATTTCGTGCCAATACAACTTTCCACAACTTTTTTACAACTTTTGCCCCGAACCAGACGGCACAGGAGGACACACTATGGAATCCAAAAAGTTAGAAAAACCTCGTAAAAATGGCACTTTTTCAACCTTACGGGGCGTGATGAATCCGCATGAAGAGGACAGAGGGGTGTTCCCGACGATGAAGCCGCTCGATATGCCCAAGAAGAGCGAAAAGGCCGAGGAGAAGACCGAAGAGTCCGCTCCCGCCGCCGTGAAGGCCACCGGCGCGACCGGTTTTGTCAAGCCCAAGGGCGAGCACGCCGCCGAAGAGGTCGACAAGGTCGAGAGCGAGCCGATCTTCGAAGAGCAGGTCGACTTCGACACCTTTGCCAAGTCCGACTACCGCGCGGTCAAGATCAAGGAGTGCACCGCCGTGCCCAAGAGCAAGAAGCTCTTAAAGTTCGTCCTCGACGACGGCTCGGGCAAGGACCGCGTCATCCTTTCCGGCATCCACGACTATTACGAGCCCGAGGACCTTGTCGGCAAGACCGCCATCGCCATCGTCAATCTGCCCCCGCGCAAGATGATGGGCATCGATTCCTGTGGTATGCTGATCTCCGCTGTCCACCACGTGGATGGCGAGGAGCGTCTCAACTTCCTGATGGTCGACGACGATATCCCCGCCGGCGCCAAGCTCTATTAAGATTCAAAAGTGCCTTTCCAGTTCGGAAAGGCACTTTTTTCACAATGCCATGTGATCTCATACGCAGTCTGCCGCCGATCATCCCGTCACACGCGCCTCACGGAGTAAGGTGCGGTTGCTGGATGAACCGAATCGCAGGGGTTCATGGCGAAGCCATGTACACCGCACTTACATTGCGCAGCGCGTGCAGCTCTTCAAGCTGCAATCTGCCAATGTCGGGGGCAAGGGGCAGTGCCCCTTGCGTTCTCTTGGGGGATCAAAAGGGGGCCATTCTCTCACGAGAGAGAATGGCCCCCTTTTTCCGTGCCCCTGCACGGTGCAGGGATAGAAGCGCGCTATCGCGCTGCCTTTTATGATGTTCAGCAGAACTGCACTGGCTCAGTGGCCGCCTTGAGCCACTCCAGCTCATCCCCACTCAGATACGGCGAGATCGCCGCAAAGACCTTAGCGTGATAAGCATTCAAAAGCTCCACATCGCGCGACGAGAGCAGCGACAGATCGATCGCATCGCGGTCATACGGCACGAGCGTCAGCGATTCGAGCGCAAGGAAGCGGCCGTACTCATTGACCTCAGCCTCGCGTACAACGACGAGGTTCTCAATGCGCACGCCGAACTTGCCGGCAAGGTAAATGCCCGGCTCGTTCGAGAAGATCATGCCCTCTTCAATGACGCAGTGGCGCTTCTGGCGCTTCACATCCCAGTGTACGCGCTCAGGGCCCTCATGCACGCCGAGGACGAAGCCCACGCCGTGGCCTGTGCCGTGGTTGAAGTCGAGGCCCGCTTCCCACAGCGGCGTGCGGGCCAGCATGTCAAGGTTTTCGCCCATGCAGCCGTGCAGGAACTTGGCCGCGCCCAGCTGTATGTGTCCGCGCAGGACAAGCGTGTAGATGCGCTTTTCCTCGTCCGTGAGCGGCCCCAGCGCGATGGTGCGGGTGATGTCGGTCGTGCCCTCCAAATACTGCGCGCCCGTGTCGGCGAGACAGAGGCCGCGCGGCTCCATGGGAATGTCGGTCTCCTCGGTCGGCTCGTAGTGGACGATCGCGCCGTGCGCGCCGTAGGCGAGGATGGGGTCGAAGCTCTGCTCAAGATAGTGCTCACCCTCGGCGCGAAGAGATTCGAGCTTTTTCGACGCGCTGAGCTCGGTGATCGGCTCTTTGCCGATCGTGTGCTTGAGCCAGTAGATGAAGCGCGTGACGGCCACGCCGTCCTTGATGTGGGCAAGGCGCTCGTTCTCCTGCTCCGCGGGCGTTTTCACCGCTTTCATCAGCTGAATGGGGCTCGTGCGGTCGAGGACTTCGGCACTCTCCGGCACGCTTTGCAGAATGCGGTAGTTGGCGCGCTCGCCGTCGAGCAGTACGCGGGTGCCCGTGGGCAGCGCCGCGACGAGGCGGTAGATGTCGTCATAGGGGGCGAGAGTTACGCCGTCAGATTTCAAATGTGCTTCGATCTCTGCGCTCACGGCCTCTCTCTGCACGCAGAGCGTGGCCGTGTCCTGCTCAAGCAGCAGATACGAGAGAAACACGGGCGTGAAGAGCACGTCGTTTCCGCGCAGGTTCAGCAGCCACGCGACTTCGTCGAGGGACGGGATGACGAACACGCTTGCACCCATCTCCTTCATCTTGCCGCGCACCATTGCGAGCTTTTCCCTGCGCGTCAGGCCTGCATACTTTACGTCCAGCTCCCACACCGGCTCGCACGAGAGTGCGGGGCGGTCCGCCCACACAAGGTCGACAAGGTCCTCGTCGCCAGCAAAGCGGATGTGTTTCTCGCGTGTCTTTTCGCCGATCGAACGGGCGAAGTCGTTGCTGATCGTGCGCGAGTCGAAGCCGATCCAGCCGTTTTCAGGAACGTGGTCGCGCAGGAACGCGGGGATCTCAGGCACGCCGGGCTGACCCATGCGCATGAGCTCAATACCGCTGCCCTCTAACTGCTGCGAGGCCTGCAAAAAGTAGCGGCCATCCGTCCACAGCGCGGCGGCGTCCGGCAGAACGACGAGCGTACCGGCAGAGCCGGTGAAGCCGGAGAGAAATTCGCGCGCCTTGAAGTGCGCGCCGACATATTCCGAGGTGTGGAAGTCATCGGTCACGACGACGTAGGCGTCCAAGTGGCGCTTTTTCATCTCCACGCGCAAAAGTGCGAGCTTTTCGACAGGATTCATCACAAAATCACTCCAATTCTTTGTTACGATAACGATTGCCTCATTCGGCAAAGCTCTCCGTCAGCGTGATGAGCACGTTCGTCATGGCCTCAAGGCTATCCGCGGGGATCCACTCGCGCACGCCATGATAGTTGTAGCCGCCGGTGGAGAGATTGGGGCAAGGCAGCCCGTCCCAGGACAGGCGCGCGCCGTCCGTGCCGCCGCGGATGGGCACGCACTGCGGCTCGACACCGTTGGCGCGGAACGCGTTCTCCGCGCGCTCGATGAGGTGGAAGTGGGGGAGGATCTTCTCCTTCATGTTGTAGTAGCTGTCGCTGATCTGGGCCTCGGCCGTGCCGTCGCCGTAAATTTCGTTGATGCGCGCGGCGCAGTCGGCGAAGAGAGCCTTTTTCTCCTCAAAGCGCTCGCGGTCGTGGTCGCGGATGATGTAGCGCAGCGTCGCCTCGGTCACGCTGCCGCTCATCTCGGTCAGGTGGAAAAAGCCCTCGTAGCCGTCGGTTTTCTCCGGCACTTCGTCCTCAGGCAGCATCGCGTGGAAGGCCATCGCTGCGGTCGCGGCGTTGATCATGACATTTTTGGCGCTGCCGGGGTGGACGCCGACGCCGTGCACCGTCAGAACGGCGGACGCGGCGTTGAAGTTTTCAAATTCGATCTCACCGAGCGGGCCGCCGTCCACGGTGTAGCCGTAGTCACAGCCGAGCTCCTGCACGTCGAGCCCGTCCACGCCGTTGCCGATCTCCTCGTCGGTCGTGAAGATGACGCGCACTTCGCCGTGTTTGACGTTTTTCTCAATCATCGTCTCGACCGCGGCCATGATCTCGGCGACGCCGGCCTTGTCGTCCGCGCCGAGGAGCGTCGTGCCGTCGGTGACGATGAGCTCTTCGCCGACATGGCTTTCAAGGCCGGGGCAGAGCGCCTCGGTGAGGGAGACAGTGTCGTTGAGCTTCAGCTCGCCGCCCTCGTAGCGCACGAGGCGGGGCTTGACGTTTTCGCCCGAAGCGTCGGGAGCGGTGTCCATGTGCGCGATGAGCGCGATGACGGGCGCGTCCACGCTCTCGCTCGCGGGGAGCGTTGCAAGCACATTGCCGCAGTCGTCCATGTGGACGTCCTCGAGCTTCAGCGCTTCAAGCTCCTGCATCAGCACGCGGCCAAGGTCCTTCTGCCGCTCCGTAGAGGGCGAGGTGCCGGTGAATTCATCCGAGGTGGTGTAATAGGTCACATAGCGCAGAAAACGCGATTTGGCAGATTCCATTTTGGGGTACCTCCTTGCAGTCATGCTGCGTGATATTTCACGCTCAGTGTACCACAAAAGGGGGCGAACTGTAAAGCCGCGGCGCACCGATCCGCGCAAAAGTGAAACGGTGCAAAAGATTCTTTTGCTTGACAAAGGGCGGCAGTTGATAATATAGTGTGATACATATTAAATAAGAAACTGGGAGGGAAGAGGAAAAATGAACGTGGAAACCATCACGAGCCGGCAGAATCCGCTGATGACGCACCTGCGCAAGCTCGCTTCCTCCCGGTCTTACCGCAAAAAGAGCGGCGAATATCTCTGCGACGGGACAAAGCTCTTGGACGAAGCGCTCAAGTGGGGCGCACCGGTCCAAACGGCGGTGTTCTCCGACGGTGTGGACATTCCAACGCTTCCCGATACCGTGCGCGCCGTGTGCGTGAGCGGAGATCTGATGCGCTCGGTGAGCCCGATGGAGACGCCGCAGGGCGCACTGTTTACGGTTGCGCTTCCCGAGACGAAGCTGCCCGAAACGCTTGCGGGTAAGCACTATCTCGTGCTGGACGGCGTGCAGGACCCCGGGAACGTGGGGACCATCCTGCGCACGGCGGACGCGTTTGAGTGCGACGGCGTGTTCTTAGTCAACGCCTGCGCCGACCTCTTCAATCCCAAGACGGCGCGCGCCACGATGGGCGCGATCTTCCGCCGCGAGGCGTACAGCGTCACGCCGGAGGAGCTTTTCGCGCTGCTCAGTAAAAGCGGCGTCCCGCTCTACGGCACGGCGCTGCGTGAGGACACCGTTCCGCTTGCCGATGCCAATCTATCCAAAGCCGCTGTCGCCATCGGCAGCGAGGGGCGCGGACTGTCGCAGCAAATGCTGGATGAGTGCGCCAAAACGCTCAAAATTCCCATGAGCCCGCGCTGCGAGTCGCTCAACGCGGCCATCGCGGCGACGGTCGTTCTGTGGGAGATGTATCGCTGAAACAAACAAGGAGGTGCTCTTCATGGCGGGCCTTAAATACTGGGTGTGGCTCTCGGAGGTCAAGGGACTGACAAACCGCTCAAAGCTTCTGCTGCTCGACTATTTCGGCACGCCGGAGAACGTCTACTATGCCGACGAGGACGAGTACCGCCTCGTCGAGGGCATCGAGCCGCGGCAGATCGCACTGCTCGCGGAAAAATCGTTGGAAAACGCCGACCGTATCCTCGGCGCGTGTTCGCGGCTGGGGCTGCGGCTTCTCACGATGCAGGACGCGGACTATCCGATGCGCCTGCGCAATATCTTTGAGCCGCCGTGCCTGCTTTATGTCAAAGGCCAGCTCCCCGTTATCGACGAGGAGGTCGCTGTCGCCATGGTTGGCACGCGCAAGGCCTCGCCCTACGGCATCGAAGCGGCGGAGAAGATCGCCTACGGCCTGTGCAAGCAGGGCGCGGTCGTGATCTCCGGCGCGGCGGCGGGCGTGGACAGCGCATCTCACCGCGGCGCGCTGCGCGCGGGCGGAAAGACCATCGCCGTGCTCGGCAACGGGCTGGACATTGTCTATCCCGCGGAGAATGAATGGCTGTACCGCGATATCGCGGCCTCGGGCGCGCTCATCAGCGAGTATCCGCCCGGGACGGCGGCCGAGGCGTGGCATTTTCCCGTGCGAAACCGCATCATCAGCGGCTTGAGCCTCGCGACCATCGTGGTCGAAGCGCCGGAAAAGAGCGGCGCGCTCATCACGGCGAATACCGCGCTTGAGCAGGGACGCGATGTTTTCGCCGTTCCCGGTCCGATCGACGCGCCACTCAGCCGCGGCTGCAACCGTTTGATCGCGGACGGCGCGGCGGGCCTCATCACCGACAGCTGGGATGTGCTGCGCGAGTATGAGGCCATCTATCCGCATAAAATATTTGGCGAGCGCGTGGAGCTTCCGCGTACGCTCGGCTATCAGGCGCGCGAGGAGCAAGCGCGCGCCAAGCAGGCCGCGGCGGAGGAAGTGCCATCGCTGCCGACACTGAATTTGAAAACCAACGACGCGGGGCTGACCGACGACCAGATCGCCATTCTGCGCACGCTGAAAGACGGCGCGCTGCAGGTGGACGATCTGATTGAAAAGACGCAGATCCCCACGCGCCGTGTTCTTTCCGCGCTGACGATGATGGAGCTTGAGGGCTACGTCGAGCAGGGCAGCGGCAAGCATTTTTCTTTGACCGTCACACTACTGGAGGAATAACATTCATGGCAAAAAAGCATCTGGTGATCGTCGAGTCTCCGGCAAAGGCGAAAACCATTGGAAAATATCTCGGCAAAGACTACGAGGTCAAGGCCAGCATGGGCCATTTGCGCGACCTGCCGAAAAGCAAGCTGGGCGTTGATATCGAGCACGACTTCGAGCCTGTCTATCAGCCCATCCGCGGAAAAGAGGAGCTCATCAGCGAGCTCAAAAAGGCCGCCAAGAACAGCGACACCGTGTATCTTGCAACGGACCCGGACCGCGAGGGCGAAGCTATCTCGTGGCACTTAAAAGCGCTTTTGAATCTGGACGATGAAAAGGCCAAGCGCGTGACTTTCAACGAGATCACGAAAAAGGTCGTCTCCGAGAGCATCAAGGAGCCGCGCGCCATCGACCAGGACCTGGTCGACGCGCAGCAGGCGCGCCGCGTGCTCGACCGCATCGTGGGCTATCAGCTGAGCCCGCTTCTGTGGAAGAAGGTCCGCCGCGGCCTCTCCGCGGGCCGCGTGCAGTCCGTCGCTGTGCGCATGGTCGACGACCGCGAAAAGGAAATTCAGGCTTTCGAGGCGCAGGAATACTGGACACTTGACGCCGACCTCACCGACGAGGCGACGCACAAGACCTTTGAGGCGCACTATTACGGCAAGGACGGTAAAAAGGTCGAGCCGGCCTCCGGCGAGCAGGTGGACGGCATCATTGCCGACATCGGCGACAAGTCCTTTACTGTGACGAACATCAAGCGCACGGACAAGCAGCGCTCCCCGTCGCTGCCGTTCACCACTTCCACCTTACAGCAGGAGGCCTCGCGCAAGCTCAACATGACGCCGCGCCGCACCATGGCCATCGCCCAGCAGCTCTATGAGGGCGTGGACATCACGGGCGAGGGCACGGTGGGTCTCATCACCTACATGCGTACCGACTCGCTGCGCATCTCCGAAGAGGCCATCGCCGCAGCGAAGACGTTTATTTTAGGACGCTACGGGCAGAGCTACTATCCCAAGACCGCCCGCCACTACAAGGCCAAGGCCGGCGCGCAGGACGCGCACGAGGCCATCCGTCCCTCGAACGTCAACCTGACGCCTGAGCAGATCAAGGGCGATCTGACGGGCGAGCAGTACCGCTTGTATCGCCTGATCTGGAGCCGCTTTTTGGCCTCCCAGATGGCGAACGCCGTGTATGACAGCGTGAGCGCGCAGATCATGGCGGGCGGACACGAGTTCCACGCGAGTGCCAGTAACCTGAAATTCTCCGGCTACACCGCCGTTTACGAGGAGTCTCGCGACGACGACAGCAAGGAGGAAAAGGAGGGCACGCTGCCGCCGCTCGTCGAGGGGCAGGGCTTGACGCTCGAAGCCTACACGCCGCTCCAGCACTTCACTCAGCCGCCCGCGCGCTACACGGACGCGACGCTCATCCGCGCGATGGAGCAGAACGGCATCGGCCGCCCGTCGACCTACGCGCCGACGGTCTCGACGATCTTAGACCGCGAATACGTCATCAAGGACGGAAAATACCTGCGTCCCACGCCGCTCGGCGAGGTGGTGACGGGCCTGATGGAAGAGCGCTTCCCCGACATTGTGGACATGAAGTTCACCGCCCGCATGGAGGAAAAGCTCGATACCGTCGAGGAGGGCAAGACCGCGTGGAAGGACGTCATCCGCGACTTTTACGGCGGCTTTGAGCGCGACCTTGAAAACGCCGAGAAGGCGCTTGAGGGCGTGAGACTCAAGGTCCCCGATGAGGTCAGCGAGGAGAAGTGCGACGTCTGCGGCCGCAACATGGTCATCAAGAGCGGGCGCTTTGGCCGCTTCCTGGCCTGCCCGGGCTACCCTGAGTGCACGTTCACCAAGCCCCTTGTCATCGAAATGCCGGGCCGCTGCCCTAAGTGCGGCGGGCGCATGATGAAGCGCACCGGCGTGAGCAAGAAGACGAACAAGCAGTACACGTACTACGCCTGCGAATTCTCCACCAGCAGCGATCCCGAGAAGAAGTGCGACTTCATGACTTGGGATGTGCCGACGAAGGACGACTGTCCCGAGTGCGGCCAGACGATGTTCAAAAAGGCGGGCAAGGGCTTTAAGCGCCCGTACTGCATCAACCCCGCGTGTTCGCGCTTTGTGCCGGAAGACCAGCGCGGCTATGTGAAAAAGAAGACCACCGAGACCGCGGAAGAGGGCGCGGAGAGCGCCGAAGCCGCCGATGCGGCGGAGACCGCGGAAAAGAAGACCGCCGCCAGGAAGACGACGGCTAAGAAGAGCACCACCGCAAAGAAAACGAGCACAAAAGCGGCGAGCACCAAGAAGACCGCGACGAAGACCGCCGCAGCGAAGAAAACGACAAAGAAGGCCGCAGCCGAGGATGGTGCAGAAAAGCCCGCAAAAAAGACGGCGGCAAAGAAGACCGCGACCACGAAAAAGGCGGCCGCTAAGAAGACGACCGCCAAGTCCGCGGCCAAAAAGACCGCGGAGAAAGAAGAGAACTGATGCAAGTAACTGTGATCGGCGCCGGCCTTGCCGGCTGCGAGGCTGCCTGGCAGCTCACGCAGCGCGGCATCGCCGTGACGCTGCATGAAATGAAACCCGAAAAGACCACCCCCGCGCACCACACGGCGGATTTTGCCGAGCTTTGCTGCTCGAATTCGCTGCGCTCGGACCAGATCGAAAACGCGGTCGGCCTTCTCAAAGAGGAGCTGCGCCGCCTCGATTCGCTGATCCTTGCCTGCGCGGACGCGACGCGCGTGGAGGCGGGCGGCGCGCTGGCGGTCGACCGCTACGGCTTTTCAAAGCTCGTGACAGAGAAAATCCGTTCGCATCCCAATATCACGGTTGTCCCCGGCGAGGTGACGGCCATCCCCGAGGGGAACGTCATCATCGCCTCGGGCCCCTTGACGAGCGACGCGCTCGCCGCCGCCATCGCCGAAAAGATCGGCGACGGGCACACGCTGAACTTTTTCGATGCCGCCGCACCGCTCGTGACGTTTGAGAGCGTCGACATGGATTCGGCGTTTTTCGCCTCACGCTACGACAAGGGGACGGCGGACTACATCAACTGCCCGTTCTCGCGCGAGGAGTATGACGCATTCTGGAACGCGCTCACCACCGCCGAGGAGGCGCCGGTGCACGGCTTCGAGGACTCCAAGGTGTTCGAGGGCTGCATGCCCATCGAGGTCAACGCGCGCCGCGGCTATGATACGCTGCGCTTCGGCATCCTCAAGCCGATCGGCCTGCCCGACCCCAAGACCGGAAAAGACCCCTATGCGGTCCTCCAGCTGCGCCGCGACAACGCGAACGGCACGCTGTACAATCTGGTCGGCTGCCAGACCCACCTCAAGTTCGGCGAGCAGAAGCGCGTGTTCTCCATGATCCCGGCGCTCCGGAACGCGGAGTTCGTGCGCTACGGCGTGATGCACCGCAACACGTTCCTCGACTCGCCGCGTCTGCTCGACGCGACCTACGCGCTGAAAAGCGAGCCGCGCATCCGCTTTGCCGGACAGATGACCGGCGTTGAGGGTTATATCGAGTCCACCGCCTCCGGCTGGACCGCAGGCGTGGCGGCCGCGATGGAGGCGC
>ERZ780177.300-NODE-300-length-56523-cov-14.446483_pt1 | contig 56523 bp, 47 predicted proteins | sample MGYA00510973_ERZ780177 | MGnify/ENA primary metagenome ERZ780177 (study PRJEB29588, sample SAMEA2144396) | human gut metagenome | biome: human gut; feature: human-associated habitat; material: faeces | place: Denmark | collected 2008/2010 ...
CATAGGCCGGGATAATTTCACCGGTGTCTGTGTCAATAACAGCGGCAGTATCGCCGGCCCAGTCCACCTGCATAACCTCGCCGGGCTTGTGGTTCAGGTGCATGGTGGCGTTTACCTTTGTCAGATAGTCCGCATAGTACTTGTTGAACTGGGTGGACTGGTATGGAATCTCACCCGCCGCCCGACACTGGTCGCAGTATTCCAGCCACAGCAGATTCAGGGTGATACCGCTGCGCTGGAGTTCCTTGTGGACATAGGCGTAGTCCGGCATCTTGTAGACAGGCTTCGAGGGGCTGGTCGGAAACAGACGCTCTGAGAGCTGCTTATCCGACATTTCCTCCGGCAGTGGCCATTGCAGGCCGCAGTTTGCTGCCCGTTGCAGGGTTGCTGCCACAGTGTTCCGAGCGCACTGGCAGCTTGACGCGATCTCGGTCTTGTTGAGTCCCAGACTATGGAGTCTGAGAATCTCACGGTAATTGGTCATACAGGTGACCTCCTTGTAGATATTTACACCGCAAAATGCGATGCATATCTACATTTTACCGCAGTGCTCAACGACGGCGGCAAGCGTGCTCAATTCCGCCGGAATGGATGCTCAATTTGAGCGGTCGTGCTGCGCAATCTCGCGCGGAATACTCACAGCGCGGCTCTGACTCTTTCGATATCCAGACTCCGGACAATCTCTTCCTCCACATTGCAATCCTTATAGATAGCCTCATCGATAGCTGTGTTGGGATTCAGCCACTTGTATAGGCAGATAATCGCTTCCTCGACTCGGACAGCGTTCAGGCCCTACATATTCATCAGGTCGAAAACACGCATATCAAGGATCTGCTTCAGGGAACGGAAGCCCAAATCGCAAAAGTAATCAGCGACGACCCGATCATCTTTTTCGAGCCACTTTGTCGAGCTGGGGTTGATGTTTATTTTGTTGTTCATGTAAATCACTCCTACCGGGTTTTATGAGATTGCCCTCTCACTTTCTCTTTGCCGAATTTTTTTGCGAGATTCCCACAGCTTTTTGTTCGTTTCCAAAATATTTTTCGGAAGCAGAAGAATTTGGAGGGAGGCGGCATATTCCTCGGATTGAATTCTCATGCCTTATTGACGAAACTATCATCAGGATGATATAATGTGGTTGTATCATTACAATGATAACGGAGGCTTCATATTATGAGCATCATTCAACTGCTTCATGGAACCGACCACATCATCGAGGTTCCGGATATTCATATCGGTAATCCGCACAACGACTATGGCATGGGTTTCTACTGTACCCGCGTCGATGAAATGGCGCGTGAGTGGGCCTGCAAAAAGAACGCAGACGGTTTTGTCAACAGCTACGACTTTGACACGGAAGGGCTGAAGGTGCTGAATCTGTTGGACGGAACGCATACGGTCTTGAACTGGATGGCTCTTCTGCTTCAGTTCCGCACCTTCAAGCTGGACTCCGAAGTTGCCGTTGATGCAAGGGACTATCTTATTGACCAATATTCAATTGATTTAACCGGCTACGATGTTGTGATCGGCTATCGGGCAGACGATTCCTATTTCCAGTATGCAGAGTCATTTGTGTCCAACACCTTACCGCTCAGAAGTCTGAACAAGGCTCTAAAGCTGGGCAAGCTCGGTGAGCAGACGGTTGTCATTTCTCAAAAAGGCTTTGATCGGCTGCACTTCGTGAATGCTTATCCGGTCAGCAAGAGCGTCTATTACCCCAAGTTCTTGGATAGAGATACCAAAGCGAGGGATACTTACCGTAAAGAGATCAAGAAAAGCAAGTCTTACCGGGACGACATCTTCGTGCTGGATATCTTGAGGGAGGAGATGAGCAACGATGACCCACGCATACAGCGAATCTTATTTGAATAATGCCAAGGATCGTCTTTCCTCTTTCTTCGACTATGCAATCAACGACTGCAAATTAAAACCGGATTGGGCCACAGCACTCTTCATCAATACCGGCTACGCCGAACAGTTTGAACGAGGCAACCCCGCCTATGTCGCAGGGATGTCCGGTGTTGAGCTGGCCCGTGCGGTCATCACAAAGGCATACGGTTCAAAGGAGCTGCCAGCACCAACCAACGCAGAGGACTGCTCCCCTGAATATTGGGCCGGTTGGGCAGTTGCAGAGTACCAATGGTTTACCGGCCGTCGTTTCAAGGACATCTTTGAGCGCATTCCACTTTCCAAGATCATTGGGATGTATTCCGTTTACCACGAGATGGACATTACAAGTTTCATCGATACCATGGAGGAACTCTATAAAGCAGCGGAAGGCGATTCCAACCTGAAGCGCATCCGTGAAAACCGGGGCTTATCTCAGGCAGAGCTTGCAGAGCAATCCGGCGTGAATCTGCGCAACATTCAGATGTACGAACAGCGGGTCAATGGCATTGACAAGGCGCAGGCAAACATCCTCTACAAGTTGTCCCGTGTTCTCGGCTGCAATGTAGAAGACCTATTGGAAAACCCCATGATGTGATTTCATTCCTGCACCTGCTTCGGCAGGTGCTTTTTACGCATTATCCAGGATGCTTTTCAGCTTCCTCAGCGCGTGATCTCTTCTGCGGTAAATGCTCGACTTTGTTGTTGCAAATTTTTCCGCAAGTGCTTCGCCCGACAAGGGGTTCTCCGAGAAGTAGAAGTTCATAATGATATCGCGTTCTTCCGGGGGCAGTGCTTTCAGCGCGGCTCTGACTCTTTCGATATCCAGACTCTGGACAACCTCTTCCTCCACATTGCAATCCTTATCCTCGAGAACATCCTCACCGCAGATATCCGCATCATGAAAGGTCATGGTGCTGTAAGACATGACTTGGAACGGTGTTTCGGCGTCTCGGTTTCGGATGTACTGCTTGCGATGGCAATCCTTTTTCAACTCTTTGTTGACTTTTTCATTGCACTCCATGAAAATAATAGAGTCGTCTTCACTACAAGCCTCAAACTTTCCAAAGACGATTTCCCGATTCTTGCCTTCATCCGTTTCTCTCCATGCCGCATACTGGCGATAATCCATGATCAGCCAATTGTCCTGTGCTTGGGAGGGTGGTCCAAGTAGTCTATTCCATGCTTTTGTAGGTAAGAATACAGGAAACTTGAGCTACCAGGGTTTCCACCATCAATCAGCATATAATGGCCATCACACTCAATGAGGGCAGAATCGGCTTCACCAACATCAAAAAATGAATTTCAAATGTTGAGCCTTCTGGAACAGTAGGTTCTGTTTCCTCTGACTCATGGTTATCTGATTGTTGCGTTTGCTCAGTTTGCGGCGACTGATGTGTTTCTGATTGGAAAGAATCTGCTTTAGAAGTAGACCGATTCCTGAGATTGATTCCAATAGCAAGCGCAATGGAACCTATAACAACTACTACTGCTATAAACGAGCAAATTCCAAAAGGGAACCAAAAGGATAGAGACATTTCCTCTCTATGGTGGTAGAATGAAGATACCAACACCACTCAACGTCCACCACGAAAGGAGATGTCTCATGAGTACATTGTAAAGCAATCGGAAGAAATTTGCAAGTGTTTGAACCAGCTGCGGTTCAGAAAAATTCTGTCCGATGTATACATGGAACACATAATGGCAATCATCCATTCGGTTTTCATGCCCGGCTATTATGGGAAAATAGCCAATACGAAGTATTTCAGCGAAAAGCACAGAACTTCCGTCGCCCATTTTCTGAATGACGGGAAGTGGGATAGCCTCGAAGTCGAGCGGTCATTCAGAAGGCAGGTTGTTGATACGGTTTACCACGAATCCCGCAAAAGCGGACAGCCCGTTTTCTGCATCGTGGACGATACGATTGCTTCGCATACAGCGCCTTCGTCACAGGCACTGCACCCCATTGAAGCGGCGTATTACCACATGTCGCACTTGAAAAAGTGCCACGATTACGGGCATCAGGCGGTTGGCGTGATGCTGTCCTGCAATGGACTTTCTTTGAACTACGCGATGGTGCTGTATGACAAGTGCCCCTGCCATCCGCAAAGATGATCCGAATGTCAGCCTCGTGACCGTTGGCAATCGGCGCTTCTATGCGTATCGGTATGAGGGCAAAGTGAGCGACTGCGCAAAAGCGGTTGTTTTGCTGTGCTATTCGGAAAAGTCCTTGGGGAATCCCGATGCACTGCGAGTGTTTATCTCGACGCAGACGAATCTTTCCACGCAGGAAATCCTCGAAATGTATGCAAAGCGCTGGAGCATTGAGGTGTTTTTCAGAAACTGCAAGCAGAAACTCGCCTTTGATAAATGCCAGCTTCGGAAGCAGCAAGGCATCGAAAGAATGTGGCTGATTCTTTCGCTTGTGCATTTCCTTTGCTGCACGCTTCCGGATTATAGGGGCGCTTTTGAAAAAGGCTTTGCCTATTTTCGAGAGTGTCTGTTGCAGGCGTAGGGTGCGCTTCAGCGCTATACTCAAAGAAAAGTTTGGATGCTTTTTGGAATTTGCTCATTCATAGTACTACTGCAAGGAGTATTAATGCTCGGTATGTTTTCTTCCTCATATCCCTATTGAATCAGTTCTGCAAAATCCCGTGCATTCTGAACATTTGAAATTTGAAGTTCAACGTTCAGCCCAGACGAAGAACGCAGGAATACCTGCCCATATAGACATACGGGGATTTGCTTATTGTTCTTAAACCTTTGATCGGGTGTTCCGTTCTTATTCACGTACTGCCACGTCTGACCTACGACCTGTGCATCCTTTGGTATAGGGTCTCTTTCGACAAATCTAACAGAGGATACATTGATCCTAAAATCCGAGTAGTCGATCATTCCGACCTTACGTTTGCGCACAAAGAATACTTTATCCGGCAGTATAATAATCCTTTCTTTGTTGTGCAGGGCGATCTGGATTGTATCAACATTCGTCTTAATATAGTATGGATGGCCTTTGTCAATTTTACAGGCTATACGCTTAAGAGATCTACTTGCGCCAGCATTGACCTTTTGATTGTTATTGAATTGCTCTGTAAGCACCTGCCATTCTTTATTTCCTTCAGCAAGGAGTTGCCACGCATCAATACGGCGCGTATGTTCATCCTCTTTTTCCGGATCGAAACTGTACTCCAGGGTAACTCTTCCTGCTGTGTGAGCCGCTATCTTCAGGATTGCTCCTACAAAAGGAATAAGTGCGAAAACCGGATTTACAGGGATTAGGAACAACCCCCACAATAGAATTGTTCCGATAAAATTCAGTCGAATGGTTCTTTCCAGCGCGTCAGAAACAGTTCCCTCTTCGGCTTCTTTGAACTGAGCAATAGCAGCACTCTCTATCGTACGTACTGGTGCTTGGTTATAAGTCGGTTGCGGAATCTGCCGCTGCGAATGCTGCGAAATCCTATTCTGATTACTACGATGGGTCTGATTCCTGTTCCGATTGCGGCTTCCTGATTCATCGACATAAGAGATTCCTGTTCCGGGAATGGAATATGTCCTGCGCGTGGTCCCACGTGCAGTCCTACTAATGCGATATCCTTTTGTTCCCCAGCTATAGCCGATTCCAGACTTACTTAGGTTTATCTTGAAACCACCGCCAAGGTTTATGCTTCTTCTAAAACGGAATCCCATAGCATCCTCCTTCGGTTTTCCTTCCCCTTAGCTGTCAAAACGACCGCGTATTGAGTAACGCACTCCTCACCTGCATCAGCGTATAGCCAAGCAAGTTTTGTCCTGGCCATGCTGTAATATCATTGACTCGGTAATCTGTTAGACTCAGGCCATTTCCCCAAACCGAATCGTCCGGCAGGCACGCAACAATGGTCGCACTTCCTGTATCTAATAGAGCTGTTGACAATTCATCACTTTGAGCAAACTTTTCCAAAAGTCCCTTGTAAGCCACAATTTGCCGCTGGCCTCTCCACGCACAAAGATCCATTTGACGTTCTTCGTGTCTGAGTATTTGTAGCTCACTTTCGTGTGCCGATAGAATACGGCGCCCCAATGTTTCATTACCCATTATTAGAGCTTCACGATGTGCCATGAACTGACTCATGGAACTATAACGTACTCCTGAAACGGAAAATGATGAGGAGTAGTCGTTACACATGAACCCATTAACATCTTGAGGCCTTTGAAATGTAATGAATCCGCTACGTTCTGCAGAGACAATACTGCTATAGTATCGGTCAAGCCTTGAAAGACAGACCGCTTTTAGCATAGCAAACTGTCCTTCAGAAATGGAACTCAAAAGCGTTGGCTCAATAGATAGTGTTTCAGTATTACTGCGAAAGACGAAATAATCCGAACTACTAACCAGCGCCTTTACTGGATTATTCTTGATGTTTTGTTTTACCTGCTCGAAAGTACACTTAAGGTTGCTATAGATTGAGTTGCGTTTTTCAGCTATTAGCCCCAGTTCGAGCCTTGTCGAGTAAAATTTCAAGAAAAAAGAAGCTGCCTCGTCTAAAGTGATGCCGCCATTACCCTGTATTAAGCTCAAAATGAGAACAGGTTTGTAAGAGTAGGACATGCTCATCTTCTCACAGTAATCCATTATGGAACTGTATTTATCTGTGTTCATACTCTTTCACCCGTCCTCTCATTGTTCTGAAGGGCAAACGACTATAACACTGATGTCATCTTCTGAACCCGCAGCAACAGCCCGCCGTGCGATCTCTTCACATTTATCACTCAGTGATCCTTCGCCCGTAATGATCTCTTCAAGGGAATCCAAATCAACGTACTCATGAACACCATCTGATGTTAAGAGTGCAAGCGTGAACTGCTGGCATTCGCTTATGTAGAGTTTTGACAGCAGCGCAGGATTATTCCCACCAAAACAGTTTGTAATCTCACTCTTGTTGCAGTTCTGCGCTGCATCAGCTTGTCCACTACTGAGCAGCCAGTTGTAGGTAGTGTGATCTGAAGAAATCTGTTTCAGATACTTTCCTTGTTTGATATATGCTCGTGTGTTCCCGATGTGAACCAACATAAACTGACCATCTTTCACATAAAAGCCGGTCAAAGTAGTTGCCATATCCGTAGCAGTACCATCGGCCGCAGCTGCCGCAATCAAGCTCTCGTTGATTTCTTTTAAGAGTGCAGCTAAATTGACATCGGCAGTTTCTTGATATTTTGAAAGCTCTCCAAGAACATACTGAGATGCTTGATCTCCACCACGGTTTCCACCAACGCCATCTGCAACACAGATAAAGCCGCATTCTGGCATAGGAAGAGTATCGGATGCCTCTGTCAAAACCTCCGAGCCTATAAGAACTGCGTCTTCACTTATACTGTGCTGCTTACCGGCATGGGTAGACACATAAATCATTAGATTACCTCGCATTCACAGCTGATAGCATATGGCATGTTCTCAGCATCTATATCGTTAAGCGTAATCCGAACATTGCTCTTAATCTCCTCATCAAACATGTACCTAGCAAGCGGATTGATAAGCAGGCTCTCGATGATATTACCAATACCTCGGCCACCATTGCCAAGATTACCCAGAGCTTTAGTGACGAGCACCGACTTCGCCTTCTCAGTGATTACAAGCTCAATGCCTTTCTCTGCAGCAAGGTTCTTTACGATCTTTGTAACCTGAGCATCAAGGATTTGTTTTGCAACTTCTGGCCGAATGAAGTCAAAAACGACTATGTTCTCTCCAATTCGATTCAGGATTTCCGGTCTTCCAAGTTCCAGCTTAAAGTAATCCTCAATCGCTTGTCTTACTTTCTTCTGAACTTCAGGATAATCCATATCAGGAGTAACATTTGGCTCTCTAACGCCCATCTCATTTCGAGTGTATATCCCAAGGTTACTCGTGAAGATGATGATGCATTCAGAGAAATAGACCGTGTTGCCCTGACCATCTGTCATCCGGCCATCTTCAAGTATCTGCAAAAACTTATCAAAGATGGAAGGATGTGCTTTTTCAATCTCATCGAAAAGCAGTATAGAGAAAGGATTCTCTCTCACCGCATTAGTAAGCTGACCACCTGCCTCATATCCAACATATCCCGGAGGCGCACCAAGAAGCTTCTGATCGCTATGGCTCTGGCTATACTCGCTCATATCAAAACGGATGCAGCAGCTTTCATCGCCGAAGAGTTTTTCAGCAAGCGTCTTCGCAGTCTCCGTTTTACCGGTTCCTGTAGGGCCAGCAAAGAAGAGTATACCCTTTGGCTTTGCATGAGAAGAGCTTTGAAGACCAGCCATACCGGTGACAGCACGCTTGACAACATCTAATGTCTTAACAATTGCAAAATCCTGACCTTTGACACGCTTCTGGAAATCTTCTTTTGCAGTCTTCAGCTCATTCACATCAAGGGTATCCCACGGGTTTTCTTTGATTCCATATCTGTACAGGTCAATCACCGTAGACATCTGCCTGATTCTTGTTTTCTCATTCTTGCAGAGCCTACGAAGACCGTTGATTTCCGTAAAGCTGAAGCCTTCAGTTAGTCCTACAAACCGATCCTGCACCTTTTCAAGCTCATCAGGATGCTCTTCAAAAAACGGATAGTCCTCGTCAAAGACATCCGCAGCGAAGAAACTGGCAAAGTTTTCACCTTTAACCAACCATTCGCGTTCTTCTTTTGAAGGCGTGCCAATGCTGACCGTCTTGACGTTAGGATTGTCCAGATAGAACCACGCGGGAACATTGTTGACCTTGTTGACAATCATGACAACCAAGTTCTTGAGTGTCCCGTCCTGAGTCCTGACATCCTTTCCTTCCATAGAAGCAAGGAGGAGATTCGTAAAACTATCGACCTCAGACTGATCGATATTATCTGGTGAAGTGATATACCGCTAGGCAAGGTTCATAACAATAGCGACTGGTTGCTTGTTCTGATTAACCGCAGCCCTTACAAGAGAGGTAGCTGAATTTGCTTTCCCCTTAAAGTCACTGCGAATATAATCACCGTCCAGCTTCGCATGAGTAAGCTCGGCAAAAGCCTGAATATGGCCCTCCTCGCACGAATTGTAAAAGCCTTGCATACTGTCAAAGAATGCAATGGTTTTGTAGCCAAGATCCGTGAAGTAATAGTGCAGATATTCTGGAAGCCTTAGAATACTGCCTTTAGGCGTGCTACCTTCAACCGGGTATTGGTAAACATCCAGCACGTTGCCCTCAACAATAATAAGGGGTTTTATCCGGCAAAAGATGCCTAACTCTCTGTGCCATTTAGCAATGTATTCGCCCATGTTCTCCTCCTTCGCATCTGCCATCATTTGCTGAAGCCTCGATGATGGATGCCTACAGAAACGATGCCATTTGCTGTTGTGAAATTCTGGATCTGATTATGTGCTTCAGCTAAGTATTGCTGATATCGGTCTTCATACTTCCTGCTTAGGACATGTATCCTCTGATTCGATGATCCACGAAGCACAGCACCGTTGTTCTGCTCTTCGATGTAAGCACCATCAATCAATACTGATGCTTTCTTCAATACGTAGTCCATTGCAGGGTCACATCTGGCTCTAATCTCCTCTATTTGAAAGCCTGTATATATCAGGATATCGTCGGATACATCACAGATTAACCCCATCAATTCAGCCAATGCTGATGCCTGATCCATAGGCTCACCACCCGAAATAGTGAAGCCGTCTATAGTATGTGAAGAGACTATTTTCTGAATAAGTTTGCATACCTCTATCGGAGAAACCTCGTACTCTGGCCTCTGTTCCCAGAGCTCAGGATTGCTGCATCCTTTACAAGCACGAGAACAACCACATAACCAAATACCTACTCGGTTTCCCGGTCCAAGCACCTTAACGGGATACAAGATCCTTGCAACGTTCATGACTTTACCTGAAAGACGAGATAGGCGGCTTTATCTTGCCTACTTCCATCTATGACCTTACCGCCAAGCCCGATTTCATCTCCGTTATGAATTGCTGTAGGAGTTCCATCAAGGATCTCTTCGTTATTCAAGAAGGTCTTGTTAGTCCGACTCAGATTCTCTACGAAGACTTTATCGGCAACAACAGTCAATCTGGCATGCTGTCTGCTCACATAGACCTTCGTTTGAAGATACTCTTTCAATTCAGATTCACGTCCCAACACCACAAGCGGTTTATCTATAGTAATGGAAAACGCCCCGTCATATGATTTCAATTCGTAAGTAAAGGAAGGCTTTACTTTCTTTTCAACCTGAACGGGTATGATATCAGAAATGTCCTCGCCGCATATTTTGCACTTTCTGGCTTGTGGCGCGTTATGAACACCACACTCACAAACACGAACAAGCTCCATTTCAACTGAAGCTGAGCCTGCATCTGCCGTTTTGGAATCAGCCTCTTCAGCAGCATTGTCTACTACTTTGACGCCGGTCAAATCAGCTTCACAATACCTACATTCAAGAAGATTGGGCGAATTGTGCTTTCCACATTCTGGGCATGCTTTGTACTTAGTAAGTTCCATCATTCACCCCTCCTCATTACCTTCTTTTCAGTCTGCTTACGACGTTTCTCTGTCGCATTCATGACAGAAACCTGTGTGGACTCAGCAACATCGTAATCATTCACATTTATTATTGCTGCATACTCAGCCGTAGGCGGCGAAAGCGCAATTCTGTTACCAACCACAATTCCCTTAGCAAGCATTCTACGTTCAAATTCCGCAAATTCTCCGCAGAAATTCTCCATATCTTTTGTCAGAATCTCAGTTTCCTCAGGAGTTGGAACGCGATCTTCTCTGGCCAAGCCCCCGAGCTCCATAGATATCTGTCCATCAGATGAGAATGTTACATTAACGGCGGTTCCCTCATTAAATGTGAACAGCTCATTTCTGAAGCGCTTCCCACTCTTTTTGCGTACCTCTCTCGAACCAATCAAATCATAGCCCATATCAGACATGACTTCATCGACGCAATCACTGATATATGCCTGCTCCTGTTGCCGGACAAGAAGCAATTCCAGTCGTTCTACTTCAGCATTCATGGTCTCCACTGCGGTCTTTGAGTAAGGAAGGCGTTTCGCATCCTCTCCAGCCATAGAACATAAGGCTTCGTAACGTGCTGTAAGCTCCGCATATTCTGCCGCCTTTAGCTCCTCTTCATGCTTATAAGCATCTATCTTCTTGAAGATTCCCATTACAGTAACAGAATCAAATGTAGTCAGGTACTGCATAGCCTCTATTTTCTGCAACGAATATATAGCTTGCTTGATTTCTCTTATAATGTCATCCGGCAACGTGTTGTCCGATAGCAGCTCTGACAGCTCTTTTCGGATGGCACCTTTTTTATCTTGAAAGCTCGTTTCAGGAGCCTCATCATCTAAGTCAAATGAGTATATGTCGCTCAAGTCATCAACAATGCTTGCCTGTATTTTTTGAATGTTGTGCGCATTGTCCCGCTGCAAGAAGTTCAAGTCAGGCTCAGATGGATTCCCGGCATCCGGATCAGCCAAGTCTTGAATAATGCTAGCCTGAATTCTGGATGAGTTTTTCTGATCTTGACTAAATGCTGCATCAAGTTTTGCCTTCAGCTTTTCCGCTCGTTTCTGAAGAGCTTGAAGGCGTTTCAATTCTGCTTGCTTTTCTGCATAAGCCTCTTCTGTAATTCTGTATTTTGTAGATACATGAGGAGCATGAGCCACCAATTCCTTCTTTATTTCTGCTGCCTCAGCTTTTATATCTTTTTGAAGGGACTGGAGCTTTTCTATTTGCTCAGCACCTTCCGATGTTCTCTTCATTAGAAGCTGAATATTCCTAATCTGCTGATCAAAATTACCGGAAAATGATTGCAGGCTCCGGGTAATCTCCTGTGTTCGGGCAAAACAAGCCAGAGACTGTTGTTCACACCGCATTTGACCGACAACAATAGTCCGAGCACGTCCTGTAAGTGAGTATACAGAAATCTTGGGGCCACTCATTTCTTTTCCCTCCTTTACTCATTCATGGAAGCTCGCCATTTTTCGATCTCTTTTTGCTTCCCGATTGCCATAAGCCATGTTTCAAGCTGGAAATCTAGGTTTCCATCATAATCAACCAGTCTATGGCAAAGTGACTCAAACTTGTCAAAGGATTCGGCCAAAACAGTTCTCATATAGTTCGCAAGTTCCCCAACTGTACGAATCTGTTCGCCGTCCAAGAGGAGGAGCTTCTGGCCGGAAAGAGTATACGCCATCAGATAATACGTTCTCTGCATATCTGTTCCGTTGTTCTTTTCCAACTCATATGAATCTTCGATGGCCTCTGCCGCCTTCTTCAGCTTTTCGTTTTTAGGGGCTGCCATTAAGACATACTGAGACAGGAGCTTTTCGGAAAGGATGCTGGAATAGTAGGAGTATTGCGACTTATCTTTATCCCAAAGCTTCTCAAGTACATCCCGCCCAAAAGCAGGCAAGCTTTCATAAGTTTGTCCCATCCAATAGAAGCCCTTCAACTTCGGGTTGATTTGATACAAAAGCTTCCAGAAGATGATGTCATCCTTGCCATTTTCACGACCGGCTTCCTCTTCGGCAGCTTGACACTTCCGTGCAATTTCTTGGTTCCATGTCCGGAAATGAGCTGTCACAACTCCTCTGAAGAGTTGCTTTTTGCCTTCTTCCCAATTCTTTGCAAAAGCCGTAACCAGCAGGGCAGGATCGGTAAAGTCCTCACCAAGGAACTTGAAAACAGGTATAGTGCCTTTTCCAACGTTGCCAATTCCTTCGCCAGGTATCACAAGCGGCTCACCATCAAGCCACTTCTTTACTTCTTCATAAGTCCATCTGCGGTTAGGATTGTTCTTATTGCTACGGTTGCTGATATCGTAATAGGTCAAAGCCGAGATAAAGTCCTGAAGGAGTGCTGACATCTCCTCAGGGTATGGAATCCGCTGGACAGAGACATACTGCTCAATTTCTTCGGGCTGCATATTGGCATAAGGCGCGTATCCACAGAACAGCTCAAAAAGAGTGATGCCAAACGAATAGTAGTCGGACTCCCGAAGAAAGAGGTTCTTAAAGGTTTCAGGTGCAGAGTATTCTGGAGTCATACCAGTCTTAGTGACAAGCACGGTATTACCATCTGCAATTATCGAGCTGATGCCGAAATCAATGATGGATACAGTCTCTCCATCACTGTTTAACATGATATTGGATGGCTTAAGATCCTTGTGTATGATCCCCGCTTTGTGGATAGCATGAAGGCCCTCGTTGATATTAGGGATGATTTTCCTAACCAACTCGTCCTCCGTGAGTGTTTTACCCTGAAGACTCCCCCTTTCATAGTACGGGAGGATTTCAACCGGATAGCCATTATAGGTTCCGGTTTCATAGAGACGAGCAACGTATGGGGAATCGATCTTAAGGAGCGCATCAATGACTTCCTGCTTTATTGCAAACTTACGCTTATATACTTTTGCAACATACTGCCTTGAACCATCAGAGCACAGGAATAGATCTGCCTCACCGGATGAAACCTCCAGCTGGCTTTGAACCTTGTATTTATCACAGATAGTAGTTCCTTCTGTTATAGAGGAACTGCTATCCGTCTCGATATTGTTCTGCCGGTTATATTCTTCTACAACCTCGGTGTTAGTGACCGTGGCTGAAGACGATTGAACAGCAGGATTGATTACAGTAGTGTTTTCCATACTCCACCTCGACGGTTATGCAATAGTTGCCGATTAATTCTTCAGTCTTCCTTCAGGAATTCAACTTCCTTTGCTAAAAGCTCTGATAATGCAACAAGTTCTTCTTCGGAGAACGTAATTCCTTTCCCCATCTTTGTATGATCCGGAGACCATGAGCGAACATCATACTTGGGTTCATTTCCATTCCAACTTACTCTGTTAAGTTCAACATTCCAGCCACTTGCAGATGTAGAGATGACTCCGATCTGATTGATTATCTCAAACTTTAGTTCCTGATTTCTTCCTGCCATGATAACAGCCTCCTCAAATAGTTTTGGTTAGTAAATCATAATACGCCAAGCGGGAGCATTATTCGTAGCCAGCGCCCCGCGCTTTTCAAGCTTGCACTGCACACTATATCCTGCGATAGTATTCTCAAATAGTTCTTTCCTTGCAGGCTCATACAGCACCCACAAAATAGAAGATGCTGTACGGTTATCAATGCACTTGAAACCTGCTTTTTGGAGAGCATCTACAAGAGACATCCTTCCACCTGCTGGCTTGTGAGGCTCTGCCTTAATAGGCTCGCCTTTTCTTTCAGCAGGAGCAGTAGCAACGAAGTCTATGTAATGCTTCATAGCTGCGGAAAAACGACGGTTCTGACTGTTGTTAAACTTAATAAACTCACTATTGCGTTCAAGCAAAGACCATATTTTGCGCACAGTATCAACATCCACGATTTCAAATAATGGAGTCCGAGTAAATCCTTTTTCGATTGCGTAATCTCCAACTCTGGAAATCGCCGACGCCATGGCTTTCGATGAATTGTCAGCATAACCTTTGTCACGAAGATAAGCAGAAAAATCCATTCGCTTATCGCTGAAAAGCTTCATCTGGCTCTCAACTGGAGCAGTTTTAGAATTACCTTTGGTTAAATGCCCGTCCGTAAATGCGCCGGGATAAAGGAACGGCTTTACCACATTGCCGAATCTTACGGACATATGAGAACCGTCGATAGTTTCGATTACACCATCTCCGAAAGATTTATGTGTAACAGCAGCTCCGGCAACGGCCCACTCCGGTCCTTTTGCTCTTGGCGGCTCAGTGGCAGAGATAGGCTTCGTGAGTATACCATTCTCAAAGATGCCAGGATAAGAAAGCGTTCTTTCTGTCTGTCCAAACCGAACCTTGATAATATCCTTTGCGACCGTAAGAACAACTCCAGCCCCGTAGCGATTGTGGTTTACTCGAACACCGGGCTTTACCCAAGACAAATCGCTCAGCTGACGCTTAAGCTCCGACTCTCTGCGCCGCTGTTCCTCAGCTTGTTTGCGCTCTTCCTCACGCTTTTTTGCAGCTTCCTGATCAGCCCTGCGTTTTGCGGCTTTCCGTTCAGCCTCTTCCTGACGTTTCCTCTCGGCTTCTTCACGTTCAGCTCTAAGTTTTGCCTCTTTTGCCTCTTGTTCTCGTTGTTTGCGCCGTTCTTCAGCTTCTCGTGCTGCTCTAGCTTTTTCAATCTCAGCACGCTTAGCCTCTTCTTCCTTTCTCTTTTGCTCTTCCAGAACCTTTATCTTTTCGTCACAAGCTCTGATGGCTCTCTGGAGGAAAGCAACGAGTTTTTGCCCTTCAATCTCAGGATTTTTATACCATTCAGCAGACCAAACCCTGTAAAGGTTCCAGCCCATATTCTTGAGGACAGAACTTCTAAGCCGGTCGCGATCTCTGGCTGTTCTTGCAGAGACATACGAATAGCCATCACATTCAATGCCTGCAACAAACTGTTCTACCAGATCGGACGGATGTTTTACAGCAATATCAATCTTATATCCTGAACAGCCAACGTACTGCTGTACTTCAAATCCTTGGTCTCGAATAAACTGCGCAATGGAGTCCGCAAAATCATCAGGTCTGCCGTTCTTATGGGCAGCCGCCAGTGTCGCTTCACCATTCATAGCGAACTCAATATACGACCGGAGCATACGGATACCATCGGATTCCGTCCTAGAAAGATCAATATCAGAAGGCAGAATTGAACTAACTAATTTCACATTGATCTTGGCGCGGGTAATAGCAACATTCAATCGGCGCTCACCGCCAGATACACCCAACGGCCCAAATCGCATAGACATTGGCTTTCCGTTGGCTTTTTGTTCTTTTGTCTTGGCATATCCAACACTGAAGAAGATAGTATCTCGTTCATCACCCTGAACGTTTTCGAGGTTCTTGACAAAGAACTCATCTTCCTTGCCTTCTGCAAAGAATGCTTCATATTCAGAATGCTTCTCTCTAAAACGCTGGATCTCAAGAGCGATTGCCTGTTGCTGCTTCTCACTAAAGGCAATAATACCCAATGACCGGTTCGGATGCTTTTCTATATGATCCTTCACAAGCTCAACGATGCGCTGCGCTTCAAGAACATTGTAGTTGCGCGGAGAAGGCTCATAGTAGCCATCCTCTACATACACAAACTCAACACCCGTATCCGGTTCACTTTCATTGCTGCTTGGGAATGTGACAAGTTCATTCTTGTAGATTTCCTGATTGGAAAAAGCAATCAGATGTTCATGTTTGCTCCTATAATGCCAAAGCAGAGTGCAATTCGGGAGAATGTTGGCCGTCTCCTCAAGGATAGAGTCATATACTTCGTCATCGTAGCCTTCGTCATCATCATAGTCTTCGCTGCTGTTACTTGTACTTGCGGCAAAGAAGTTTGTAGGCGGCAGCTGCTTTGTATCGCCTGCAATCACAACCTGCTTTGCTCTGAAAATGGCGCCGATTGCATCCTGCGGGAAAATCTGCGAAGCCTCGTCGAAGATGACCATATCGAACTGATATGCATCGGCATCCAAGAAATAGGCAACGGACAGCGGTGACATCATTAAACAAGGTTTAAGTGTGAGCAGTAGTGTTGGGATGCTCTGGAAAAGCTTGCGCAAAGGCATTATACGACGCTTCTTTTCCATCTCGTGCCGCAGTATACCTAGCTCCGAACCGGCTCTCGCGACCCGATTCAGGTTGGGATAGGTACTAATAATCCTCTCGCGGATTCTCTTTCGAGCAATTTCATACTGCTTTGTATCAAGCTTGACAAACCGTTCAGAGCGCTGTTCATGAATACGCCTGCGGAAGCTTTGAACAGCGGGAACCCTATCCAGTTGCAGATTAAGCCACTGGATATAGAAGCCCCTTTCAAAGGCGGCTTGGACATCAGATACTGTGTTATCGCGGTTTGCTATTTCAGCAGTAAAGGAGGCCAGTCCATGCTTATCACACTCTTCCCGTGTTTCAGCATAGTCAAGCCACTTGTTGAGTTCTCCAAAGCCATCCATACAGGCATCATAATGATCAGCGACAGCAGTTAGGTCTCTTTTATCAAAATCATCTGCGTCAAATTGAGCAGAAAAAGCGCTGAGCTTAGGTTCGGATTCATCTACAAGCTTTAGCAGTTCAGCGATATTAGCCTCAAAAGAGTCATCTACTGCATCCTGAGCACACGCAATACGGATAATAGTCTCAGGCACAGTTCCTTCAAAAAGGGCGGTAAGACTCTCAGCTGTTGAAAGCCCGCTGGATATTGCATCCCAATCGCTTTCGCCTTCCTTGTATGCCTCCGCGAAAAGCTCACTCAACTCATGACGCTGATTATTAAACCAAGTTTGCTCTTCCTTGACCGCCGTGACGTTGGAAAGAAGCGAAGTTATATCATCATAAAACAACGAGGAATTCTTTTTAGCCGTCTTGAACTCGGCTACATACTGACCTTGTACGCCGCAGTTTTCAATAAAGCTATCGATCTGAGGCAGAATATCCAGCGAGATATCACTTTCACTTGAATACCCACTGATATAGCGACAGCATTTAATTTCTTCCTCAAGTTGCGTCATGGCTTCTTCAGCTAGGACTTCTGTTATCCGACGAACCTCTCCAGTCAGCTGCAAGCTTCCTGTAACGTTAAGAAGGGCAGCTATGGTTTCTCCTGAAATACTGGAATAAGGGAAATCTTCAGTTATTTCAAGAGCTTTGGACATGCTTTCGCGCACCCGGTGCCACTCTGTAGTTTCCCCGCGATACTGGTTTCCCATTGCGGCAGAAAGGGCATCCGAATTAGCTTCAAACCATGCTTTCTCAGCCTTCAACTCTTTTATTCTCTGGAGGAATTCAATAACAGTTGACTCATCAACCTTGCCTCCGACAGCTTTGGAATGCAGGCGGAGCGTTTTGATATCTTCCTTATAGCCGGATTTCCAAGTGTGGAACATGCCCACATACTCGGTCTTGAATCTGGCAAGCATAGCGTCTGCATCTAATTCAAGCGCAGTTGGTTCCCAAGCTTTAAGTACTTCTTCTGTAAGGGCGCTAATTGCTGTGCTATGCTGGATAGCCTCTTCAATTAGAGGTACTATTTCTGCATTTCGCCTAGCATCAAACCAAGACTCTTCCATGTAAGGAGCTTCAGCAATGAGGCTAAGCACTCTACGCAGCATTCGGATATTATCCGCCGTGTCAGGCTGATTATAAGAAATCACCTGAAGTCCCTCATGGTAGGCAGTGAGAATATCTTCGATTCGATGCTTCAGGTCTTCGGCAATTTCTTTTTGTTCGGACAAGCGTTTTTCAATAGGTTCATTTCCCTCGGCATTATAAATCCACGAGAAATCGCCGTAGAAATGATCCCGTGTTCTCTCAGGCTCAATGGACAAAATGGAGCTGTCCCACGCGGAGAGAATGATATCCATATGCTGATGAAGCATGTCAGCGTGCTGACGAGCCTCGCCGAGCATTTTTTGCCCACGTGCAGGCGTTCCAGGTGCAAACCAAGTTCTGCTCATATACGAAGGTCTTGAACTAATGGCACTGGAAATGTCAAGCAGCCTGCGTGTGTCAGAGAAGCTCTTAACTTCTCCAGCACCAAGCTGAGTAGAAATCTTTCCAGACAACTCTGTAATCCTGCGCAGAGATGCGGAAAGCCCTTCGGTATCATGCAGCAACTGCATCTTATAGGTCTGGCCGGAAGAGATTGCTTTCGTGCCAAACCACGGATTATCACTCAGCTTACCATCCATATTGTGCAGTGCTTTTTCAAACGCAGATACGCAATACAGAATGGAGGCATATTGTTCTTTCGTTATTTCGGTGTGCTTATCTACGGAGAACTCCAGCACGGTAGCCTTTTCGAGCTTTGAGATGCGTCCGAAGACCATGTAAACGCTCTGATCAAGCGGAGCTATTGGCTTATGGAGATCTCCGGCATAAGCATTCAAAAATGCTCTGTCATGGAATAATTCCGTAAGTTCTCGCAGCACAGAGCTATCAATATACTCGTCTTGAAGGCTAAGATTTACTCCGATGCTATCAATGATTTCTTTCTTGTTCGCCTTGTAGTTGTGCAGCGAGAGACAGAAATCATCCAGTCCCACCTCCGTAAGGCGCTTCAGAACGACCTGAAGAGCAGCGGCTTTCTCGGATACGAAGAGAACCTTCTTCCCATCGGCCAACGCCTCAGCAATGATATTGGTAATGGTTTGGCTCTTTCCGGTTCCCGGAGGGCCTTGCATGACAAAGCTGACCCCAAGTTTCGACAGGAGAATTGCTTCCTCCTGACTGGAGTCTGAATCGACGACTTCATGCCATTCATTAGGCTTTACGCCATCAAAATCAAAATTCTCGGCCTGAGCAGGCAAATCGCCAATCGCATGTCTGTCTCCGGCCATTGCCCTCAGTACCGGATGATTGACCATCAGCTCACGATTGTTGTTGAGATCATGGTACATGCTGATCTTAAGGAAGGAAAGCAGGCCAAGGCTGACTTCACGCACGACTTTCCAGCCGCGCTTGTCCACAACTTCCTCAATCTGAGAAAAGTACTCGTCAAATGACTGCCGGTTTTTCAGATCAAAAGTAGGCAGGTCGATATGGTATTCCGTATTGAAGAGGTAGTCCAGCGTGGGATTGACCTCAATTTCATCATCATATCGGCTCAAAGTAAACGGCGCATTCAGAGATTTGAGGCCAAGAGTAACTGGCATCATGAGAAGAGGAGCCTTGAACCAAGGAGAGCTTTCTCTTTCTTGCTCGCGCCAATAGATAAACCCAAAGCAGAGATACAGGATATTCGTGCCTTGCTCTTCCTGCGCGAGCTTGGCTTTCGACCGGAGATTCTTTAGTGTCTTCTCCCGCTCGATGATTGTTCCGGCTGTTTTAATATCACCGACCTGCACATTCAGAGTATAGGAAAGCGTCTCCATGAGAGCAATCATGGAGTAGGTCCGCAAGTCCGTATCCTTGTTGATGGGCTTCTGGAAAGTCAACGGTTTTTCAGAAAAGGCAAGCTTGTTGAAAAGCTCGGAAGCTTCTGGCTCCAAAATACGCAGAGTGGCTCTCTTCGTCTCCCGGTAGTTGATCATCTTATTGCGCTTGCCGGTATCAAGGAGCTCACGTTTCCAGCGTTCAATTTTACGATCAAGGTCTTCGTCAGGAGAAACAGATGTATCGCCGGTCACTGATGCAGAAATACTAATTGAGCTAGGTGACTGGCCCGGCGTTTCAGAAGGCGTTGACTCCGTAGCTAAAGTGTTCTCTTTCTCTCCGTCAGCCTGAACATCCGTGATACTTCTCCGTGGTAATGTTGTTTCTGTGGGATCTTCTGCTTTTTTCTCGACGACCTGCTTCAAGGCCGACGCCAGAGTTGCATATCCCTGACTTGAAGTATCGAACAAAGGCGGAACAGGCTTTGATGGGTGCATGTCCTCCTCAGTGGCAACGCGAATAATGTGCTTCGCTTTTTCAAGCGGATATGGCGCTTCTCTCGGTACAAGTAACTGGCAGGTCTTTACTACACCAACTTTGGGAGCATTATTAGTCCCAAATGGAACCACAACCGATGTTCCGATATTGATCCTACCTATATCACTAAGGTATGAATATGTACTGCTCATCTGGTTGATCGCAACCCCGCAGAACCAATACTGCTGAGTCTGAGCCTGGGCAGACGTTACTGGTTGTGATGGAGCAACGGATGAAGCAATAGGTGTTACTTCAGTGGACGGCTTGGGTACATAGCTATCCTTAACAGACTGATTATACTGATCTGCATTGCGATTATAGCGCGCAAAAGCAGCCGACCAGTTTCCTGCTTGGCTTGCATTGCAATTTCTATATACGGTCTCACATATGGGGAAAGTGTGAGGCCTAATCAGCTCCGCAACTCTATTTGGTGAATATGAAGCAGAAAGGATCTGACGGCTGACTCTGCCACATTCAGGACAGAGTACGGTCGCAGCCTTTGAGCCTATATCACATTTCAGAAGCACCAAATCAGACATTTACATTCTCCTAACACAGCAACGAGAGCATCTGTTCACTCGTTGTAAGCCGCATCTATTTTTGGCATTATCTCCGATGTCTCACGAAGAATATAGATTATACGCCTCAAGCTCGTTAGAGTCTCTTGTGTTCCATATTTGAACCTCATTTCAGAAAACGTATTACTTCACAGGTTCTTAATCTTCTATTACTTCCATTAAGTCACCAATATCACAATGGAAGACTTTACGGAGGTTAATCATAATCTCCATACTTACAGGGCGATCATGATTTAGCTTTGTCATAGCATAAGAACTAATCTCAGCAGCTTTCGCAAGCTCGCTTTTCTTCATTTGATTATCTTTCATAAGCCTCCAAAGCTTATCGTAGCGAACTTTCATTAGACACCTCCATCTGTAAAATATAGCGTCGACGGCGCGTAGATACAAAAACATATAGTGTATTATATCACGAACAATCGCTAAAATCAAGTTTTCCTCTCAAAATCCATTGATTAAAAAGCCGTGGTGCAAGCTTTTCGCCTCACCTTATACACTGTATTCGTATATGTAAGTGCCACCCGTTTGGGTGGCGCTTGCTGTTAATAGGCAGGAATCCCGTATCCCAGGATTTCGTAGTAGCCTACAGCATAATGGTTTTCACGGCAGCTATCGCCGGAGTTGCCCTCAACGGTGTAGACAATACCGTCCTCAACCCGCTCAACGATACCGGTATGATCGGATTCGCCGTCCTGCGGGCCGGAACTGCCCTTGTTATCCCAATCGAAGAAGATAATCATACCAGGAGCCGGTTCGATATCATTATCTGCCCACTGACCTCGATCTTTGAACCAGTTGACGCCGTTGACGCAGCCTGCGTATTTTGGAATGACGCCGGTTTCGATATATCCGCACTGATCGGCGTACCACGATACAAAGCAGGCGCACCACTCAACGCGAGAACCGAAACCGTACCAGCTCCAATATGGCTCACCGCCAACATTGCCAAGCTGAGACAGTGCAACCGCAACAATCTGATCGTCAGCTCCATAGATGCCGTAGAGAACAGATACCCACATACTGCCGTCCTGTGCGAGTAGCTCGGCAACCTGGGCTTTTTGATCCTCGGTGAAGCCATATTGCGCCATCATTTCCTCAACCGTCTTATGACTCACAGTGATATACAGATAAACCGTTGTCTCTTCGACTTCCTCTTCTATGATGTTGCCTTCTCCATCATCTGTTTCAACTATGACCGTTTCTGTCTTTTCCTCGGTTTCATAGGAAATCTCATTCATTTCCCAAAAGATATCCTTCAGAAGCTGTTTCTTTTCATCGGTCATAGATGCCACTTCCTGCGGGTTATCCGGGTCGTTGGTGGTCTTTACCGCGTAGATGGAAAGGACCTCCGGCCAGACTGCACGGGAGCCTGACATTTCAAGTTCGTCGTAGGTGTTGGAGTTCTTGATATCGTCAAGCTTGTTCTGATAGCACTGCTCTGCGGGTCTGCCCTTGATGGTGTGGTTGTACATATCCGCATCAATGCCATTATTGGAGGCAATGGAGGTAGGGCTCGTGCGGAGCTGCTGCTGGTACTCCCAGATGATGCACTGTGTTGCAAATGCGAAGTCATCATTGTTCGTACCGGGAATCGGGCTGGTCATACCTTCGTGATAGCCGTACATCAGCGCCATCATGATTCCGTACTGTGCGGTAATAGGCAGATTCTGATAATACTTACTGTTCTTCCCGCTGGTGGAATTGTAGGTGTCACTGTAGTCGAAGGATACGCCGCCCTCAATGCAGTACACATGATGCTGATTTCCGTTGCCGTCGATCATCATATATTTGTACTTGGCATTGCCGGAGCTGTAGGTCTTCACATAGAAACTGCCGTTATCGTTGTAGAAGATGGCAGTGGTGGTCGACTTGCGTAGAACATTTCTCCATCAGAACCGACATAATGATCTCCATACGTGGAGGTACACTTCGTGCCTTCCTCGACAGACCATGCAAACGCCGTTGTAGGAAGCATTGCGACAATCATGAGGACAGCGAGAAGTGCCGAGAGCAGCTTCGTGCTCTTGGATTTGGTAATACCATTCATATCGACTTTTCATCCTTTCATTTTTTGATAAAGAAAAAGCCCTCCGCTATTTTCAGCAGAAGACTTCGTCCTTGTTATTGTATTGTGTTGTTACGCGAATACAAAGTAGATGGCATAAGAGCCGCCGCCAGTTGATTCGCAGCAGATGTTGAACTCCGTGATCTCATCGAGACCGTAGGCACTGAGGTTTTCTACGGTGTGGAAGCGAATATACTGTTCCAGCCTGGACCGCAGTCCGCTTCCTTGATTGGACTCCGATGCTGTTATCGGGTTCCACCATGTCGCATTCTGCGGAGACAGCGAGGTATTCAGCGTGTAGCCCATACCCTGACCGATGGCGATGCAGTCAGCACGAATCGCATTGATATCGAATTCATAATCGTATGCGGTCTTTGGCTGTGTCTCCACCGGTGGTTCTGTCTCAGCAGGGATCGGTGGTTCGGTTGTCGCAGGCGGCTCCGTAGGTGCCGGAACTTCTGCCGGTGCGTCATCGCGTTCAGTTGCAACCGGCTGCTCTGTAGGCTTGGACTGTTCCGTTTCCCTGGGTGGCTCGCTCGGCGCTGGCAATTGAGTCTCGGTTTGCTCCGAAGGCTTATCTGCTTTTACTTCCTCAAAAGAAGGGACCGTGCTTTCTGAACTTACCGGGTCATTATTCTCTGATGGGCCAGCTTCGTTGTCCACAGAGACAACATTTTCTGTCGGGGTTCCAGGTTCTTCTTCGTTCTTCTCAGGTACATCTATTTCAACGCTTGATGTGGTGGTTGCTTCCAGCTTATCTGTGTTTTCTTCTGCGGCAGTCGTTGTCAGCAGCATTTCGCTTGCTCTTGTCAGTTCAGGACTCTCCGGAACCGTTACAACGGCTTCGCATCCGCATAAACACAGCAGGACAATGACAACCGTGATGATAAGTGACTTTCTCATAGGATCGCCTCCTTGATTTTTCTCACCATCATTGTACGGTCATCCGTTTTGTAAGGCAAAGGTACGCCTATCTCCTTACTCTTCTTCCTTTGAGCTGGTAAGCTGGTGAAACAGGGGGAGAGTGTGAGAGGGGGAAACAGCAAAGCTTCTCCCAAAGGGTACACTACTCCCTTGGCGTAAGGGTTATCTTGCTTCACCTCGGTCTTTCTGACGTTCCTGTACCCGGTGATAATACTCAAGCGCTTTCATAATATACTCACCGGTTTTGTTGTACGGAACGCTGTCAGGAATGAACCGTCTTGCATCTTCGTACTTAATTCGGATCTTCTCCTTTTGGTTTGGCTTCTCTTCACTCATGATGGACTCAATGACCTCATTGGAGAGCTTACCTTCCTGGGAGAATCTCTTCATCTTGATTGCCTGGGCAAGGGATGGCGTCGCGTCAGCATAGGAGATTTCCTCCAGCAAGTCTTCCTGCTCCTCCTTTTTGAGGTAGGACAATTCAACTGCCGGTCTGAACGCGATACGTCCCTCGTCAACAAGGTCAAGCAGACGAGGAACAAGCTCTGTTAGTCGAATATATCGTCTTACTTGCTCACGGCTTTCCCCATGCTCACTTCCCAATTCCTCGTTTGAACGAGACTTTGACACCACTGGTGTCGAAGTTAGGTCTGTGCGCTGTCCCTGCCTGTTCATGGCTTCAAGACGCATCTTGTACGAAAATGCCTTTTCGCTCGGAAGGATGGTGGAACGCTGTAGGTTGGATTCAACCATCAAGATAATGGCCTCGTCGCGGCTCATCTCGCGGACTTCTGCCTTAACGGTGTCCAGTCCTGCAAGCTCACAAGCCTTTTTCCGGCGATGACCAGATACGATCTCGTAGCGTCCGTCTTCCTTCGGGCGAAGTGTGACAGGGGTGATGATCCCGCGCTCTTTGATACTCTGAACAAGCTGGTCCATATCCTCATCAATTTTCACCTTGAAGGGATGGTCGGGAAAATCATCAATCTCCGAGATGGGAATATCGAAAATGCGAGGGAGCTTGTTTACCTTGCGTTCCTCGTCATTTGCGAACAACTCATCGTATCCAGTCAGGCCCAGGTCGATTTTTTGCACGTTCTTCAATCTCTGTCACCTCCTTCGTGAGTGCCTCATACGCTGCTGCTACTTTCCCGTTCTTGTCGTGGGAGAAGATGCTTTCTCCGGAAAGACTGCACTCCGCTGCTCTTACCGAAAAGGGAATTTCAGACTCGAACACGCGGATGTTTTCTCCTACTGAAGAACGGAGCGATGTGATAATCGACTTTGCATTGTTGGTGCGGTTATCTACCATCGTCAGCAGAATGCCGTCGATCCTCAGTCTCGGATTGATCTGCCGCTTGATTTTCGCAATCGAGCGCAGAAGCAAGTTAAGACCTTTGGTTGACAGGAAGTTCGGCTGAGACGGGATAATCACACTGTCTGCCGCAACCAGCGCATTGACCGTCATCATACCCAGCGAGGGCATACAGTCAATCAGAATATAGTCGTAGCTCTTTCTCATGCCGTCGATGGCGTTCTTCAGAACATACTCGCGGCTCATGACATTGAACAGGTCCGTTTCCATACCGGAGAGCTCAATGTTCGAGGGAAGCAAATCCACACTTTCCTGGTGCCGGATAATTGCACCCTCCGCAAGCGGCTCATCATCAATGACCGACTGCATAAGGGAAGACAACGACACCTCCAGCTCATCGGGGTTCTTTACGCCGAGGCACACCGTTAAGCTGCCCTGCGGGTCAGCATCCACCAGCAGGAACCGTTTGCCGGAGCTTGCAAGTCCCACGCCGAGATGGACTGTGGTCGTCGTCTTGCCGACGCCGCCATTCTGATTCGTGATGGCGATCACCTTACAGTTTTCCATGGGGGTTCCTCCTTTCTCTGAATTTGAATCATTTCTGATCCACGAAAGCCTCAAAATACCTTTTGGGGCTTTCGTCGCTGCATTTCATTTTTCATCGAACCCAAAATGCAGAAAAGGAAATCAACAGGCGTTCGGCTGCTGACCGAACTCATAGGAATCTCACCTCTGCCGGGTACTCCGCCAGCTCCGTAGAGAAGTATCATTATCCCTGCTGCGTTTTATGGCCGTATCCGTAGCTGTCGGATATTTCTGAATGGCTCGGAAACGCTCGCCTCCTTGCTTTCCGTTATCACCCGGAGGGGCAGGAGGGTCATGGCGCACCTTCATTCGGCTGAGGCTTTCGCCTCCGCGCAGGAATGTATCTGATGAATGTATATGAAATTTTCAAGGTTCACGGAAGGCTCATCGCCTTCTCACTTTCCCTTTGCCGAATTTTTTTCCGATTTTCCCGCCCTTTTTCAAAAATATTTTTCTGCGCCGCAAAAAGCCAAAAAGCGCCCATCGCACCTGTCTGTCAGGCGCAATGAGCGCAAAAAATAAGACCCGATGATTTCTCACCGGGGCTTGCGTTCCGATATGTGGTTTTACCGCAAAACAGCCCCACAGAATCGCTTCTGTAGGGCTGCATTTCTTTTGCACATTGTTTTTTTTACGATTGGCCTATTCTGGGATTACATTGGCGTAAGCATTGGTGTGCTGGTATACGACTTATGCCGTTTCCGTGCAAAATCGCCTATTCGGGGTTGTTCCCTTAATAGAGCTTCGCCCCAGCCGGAATGTGGTCATCCACCATCAGCAGATGCAGCCGTTCTTCGTCGTTTTCGTGGTGCACGGCGGAAATCAGCATACCGCAGGAGTCAATGCCCATCATCTTTCGGGGAGGAAGGTTGGTGATGGCGATGCAGGTTTTGCCCACCAGCTCTTCCGGCTCATAATACTCGTGAATACCGCTTAAAATCACGCGATCTTCGCCGGTTCCATCGTCCAGAACGAACTTTAGGAGCTTCTTGGACTTCTTCACCGCTTCGCATTCCTTGACCTTCACGGCGCGGAAATCGGACTTGGAGAACGTGTCGAAATCCACATAGTCGGTGAACAGCGGCTCAATCTGCACGTTCGAGAAGTCAATCGGTTCAGGCGTGACTTCCGCTTTGGCTTCTTCCGCGGGCGCGGCAGCTTCGGGCGCGTTCTGCGCAGCATCGGCCGCCTTCTTGTCAGAATCGAGCGGCTTCATGGTGGGGAAGAGCAGCACGTCGCGAATCGTCGCGCTGTCGGTCATCAGCATCACCATGCGGTCAAGCCCGAAGCCCAGACCGCCCGTCGGCGGCATACCGTACTCCAGCGCGTTCACGAAGTCCTCGTCCACCTCGGCGTTGATGCCCTGCGCCCTGCGCGCTTCCACCTGCGCCTCGAAACGGCGGCGCTGGTCAATCGGGTCATTCAGCTCGGTGAAGGCGTTGCCCATTTCGTGGCCGGTGATAAAGAACTCAAAGCGTTCGGTCAGCGCCGGGTTGGACGGCTTGCGCTTGGCAAGCGGGGAGATTTCCACCGGATAATCGGTGATGAACGTCGGCTGAATCAGGTTCGCTTCCACATACTCGTCGAACAGCGCTGCCAGGCAGTCGCCCTTCGTCGCGTCCTTCTCGACATGCACGTTGCGCTTGTCGCAGATGGCGCGGGCTTCCTCATCGCTTTGCCACGTCGTCCAGTCCTCGCCGCACGCCTCCTTGACGGAATCCGCCATCGTGATGCGCTTCCACGGCGCTTTCAGGTGGATGACCTGCCCCTGGTAGGTCACGTCGGTCGTGCCGAGGGTCTTGAGCGCCACGAACTCGTAGAGCTGCTCGACCATCTCCATGATTTCGTTGTAATCCGCGTACGCCTGATACGTTTCCACGGACGTGAACTCCGGGTTGTGGGTCGCGTCCATGCCCTCGTTGCGGAAAATTCTGCCAACTTCGTACACGCGCTCAAAGCCGCCGACAATCAGGCGCTTCAGGTACAGCTCGGTCTCAATGCGCAGGAACATGGGGATTCCCAGCGCGTTGTGGAACGTGCGGAACGGACGCGCGGATGCGCCGATCTCCACCGTGTGCAGCACGGGCGTGTCCACTTCCAGATAGCCGCGGCCGTCGAGGAACTCGCGCACGGCGGCGATGATGCGGCTGCGCTTGCGGAACGTGTCGCGCACTTCGGGGTTGACGATGCAGTCCACATAGCGCTGGCGATAGCGCAGGTCGGTATCCACCAGCCCGTGGAACTTCTCCGGCAGCACCTTCAAGGACTTGCACAGCAGCGTCAGGGACTTGACGTGGATGGACGCTTCGCCGGTCTTGGTGCAGAACACCGTGCCGGACACGCCGATGATGTCGCCCAAATCGTCCTTCTTGAATGCGGCATAGGCATCCTCGCCCAAATCGTCGCGGGTGACGTAAATTTGCATTTCGCCCTGCGCGTCCAGCAGGTGCGCAAAGGACGCCTTGCCCATCACGCGGCGGGAGACCATGCGGCCCGCCAGAGAGACCGTCTTGCCTTCGAGCGACTCGAAGTTGTCGGTAATCTCCTTAGAATGGTGGGTGACGTCAAAGTGGGTGACCGCATAGGGGTTCTGCCCCGCGTCGATGAGGCTTTGCAGCTTCTGGCGGCGGATAATTTCCTGCTCCGACAGCGCCGGAGTATGGGGCGTTACGGGATAATCAGCCATGAGTAGATTCCACTCCTGTTATTTCAAATCATCAAAAAGCGGGGGGAATGTGCGCCGAAGGGGTCAAGGGGGCGATCGCAGACTTCGTCTGTTTTCATGCCCCCTGCTCGCCTCCGCAGAGGCGAAACCTCCTGCGCACAAGTCCGATGCGAAAATCGGACAAATCAGCGATGGATGTCCACAATGCGCAGGTGCAGCGTGCCGCGCGGAATTTCCACGTCCACAATATCGCCGACAGTCTTGCCCAGCAGGGCAGCGCCAATCGGGGATTCGCTGGAAATGCGGCCTTCGTCGGGGTCGGCTTCGTCCGCGCCCGCGCCCACGATGCCGTACTCGGACTGCGCGCCCGTGTCGGTGTTCTCGTAGCGGACGGTGATGCCCACGGACACACGGTCGGTGGACAGCTCGCTCTCGTCGACGACTTCCGCGTTTTCAATCAACGCCTTCAAGCGGGTGATTTCCGCTTCGTTCTTCGCCTGATCGTTGCGCGCTTCCGTGTATTCAGCGTTTTCAGACAAGTCGCCGAAGCCGCGGGCAATTTCGATGGCGTTGATGATTTCCTTGCGTTTGACATTCAGCAGGTAATCGTAGCGCTCCTGCAATTTCTTCAGCGATTCCGCTGTCATGATATTATGTTTCTGTTCTTCTGCCATGTGGGCTTGCTCCTTTCATATCGCGGCATAAACCGCAAAGAAGCACCCGAAGGAGACGCAAGCGCGATTCCGGGTGCGAGGGGACTATGGGACAGCTTCCATTATACTTGCTTTTTCCGCGTCTGTCAATCGAAAAAGTGCTGGAATGTCGGATTTAACCGGGTTTAACTGCGTTTTGCCGGCGGCACAAAGCCCTCGAAAATCGCGATGTCGTATTTGCCGCGCGTCTTGTCCAGCGCTGCTTGCGAGCGGATCGTCCACGCGACCATCCACGGGCGCATCAGGCGCACAAAGCGCATTGGCAGATTCAGCCCGTGTTCGCTGATGGCTTCGTACGCCAGAAAATCCGGGCGGCTCAAAACGTGCTGCATCAGCGTGGAAATAAAGAACGCCGTCAGCGGCTTGACGCCCTTGTGCGCCGCTTCGCCGCCCAGCCCGAACGCAAGCTGTCCGCGGATGATTTCCGGCGCGTTTTTCCGGAACCACTGCACCGCGCGCGGGTCGAAGCTCTCCATGCACCAAAGCCCGTTGTAGTGCTGCATCCGCTCCCGGACGGCGCTGCACAGGCTGTCCACATTCTGTTCCACCTTCAGCTCCACAATCAGCGGCACACGCCCGCCGACAGCCTCCAGCACCTCGTCAAACGTCGGGACGACCTCGTCCGTGCCGCTTAAGTGGCACGCGCGCACCTCCCCCAGCGTGCTTTGCGCAATCCGCCGGTCAACGCCGCACACGCGCTTCAAATTGTCGTCGTGATGCACCACCAGCACGCCGTCTTTCGTGCGGTGAACGTCCAGCTCAATGCCGTACCCCGCATCGACCGCCGATCGAAATGCGGACAGGCTGTTCTCCGGCCGCTGCGCATTCCATAGCCCGCGATGGGCATAATCCACCTTCGTCAGCGCGGACATGTCGCGGCGGGGGAGACGCGGAATCAGCAGAAAGACGTACAGCAGAATCAGCACAATCAGAATGATGAGAAACACCATCGTGAACCCCTTCTTCCGAAAAAGATTTTCGATTGAATTATAGCACAGCTTTTGCTTTTTCGCTATCCTTGTGCTATAATTCAGGGTGAATTCTATCACGAGGTGACGATGAATGCGCATTGCACTGCTGGCTACGGGCGGAACAATCGCCTGCCGCCAAACGCCAGATGGACTCTCTCCGGCGCTCCATGCCGAAGAACTGGCGAAAAGCATCTCCTGCCGCGACGGCGTGACGCTCCTGCCTGTGGACGTGTTCTCGATGGATTCCAGCAACATTCAGCCGGAAGAGTGGACGCAGCTTGCCCACGCCGTTGACCGCGCCATGCAGGACTGCGACGGCGTTGTCATTACCCACGGCACGGATACGATGGGCTATACCGCCGCCGCGCTGTCCTATATGCTCCTTGGGCAGATGAAACCCGTCATCCTGACCGGCAGCCAATTGCCCCTCGGCGCGCCACTCTCCGATGCCGAAATTAACCTCTCCTGCGCTATCGAAGCCGCCTGTCAGGGCGTCGCCGGAACATACGTCTGCTTCAACCGCAAGCTGATTCTTGGCACGCGCGCCGTCAAAACGCACACGCTCTCCTTCGATGCCTTTGACAGCGTCAACCGCTCCCTTTCCGGCATGGTGGACAGCAACGGCGTGCACTTCCTGCGTCCGCAGAGGATTGACATGCCGTACCAGCTCCGACCGGAGGTTGACAGCCGCGTGTTCCTGCTCAAGCTATTCCCCGGTACGCAGCCCGATGTGCTGGATTTTATCGCACAGGCGGGCTATCGCGGACTGGTGATTGAGGCGTTCGGACTCGGCGGACTGCACTATATTCGGCGGAATCTGGTGGAAAAACTGCGGATGCTGAGGAAAAATGGCGTTCGGATACTGGTGCTGACGCAGTGCATGTATGAAAAGGCGGATTTGTCGATTTATGAGGTCGGGACGCAGCTGCTGCGGACGGATGTGCTGTCGGGGATGGACTTGACGACGGAGGCCGCGGTGACAAAACTCATGTGGGCATTGGCGCAGGAAAATACAGATGAGCTGCTAACGAAAAATTTGTGCGGCGAAATCAGGGACTAAGGCAGAAAGGCAGTAGGGAAGCGCGCTCAAGCCGGGCAGCCCAAAAAAAGGGTCAAGGGACAATGTCCCTTGCAGGGTGCAGGGGCGGCGCCCCTGCCGGGGTTTGGGGCAGCGCCCCAACTGTCGCACGGGCGACCAATTCAAAAGGAACAGCCCACAAAGGTGCAGGCAGCGAAGCGTCCCTGCCCCTAACTTCGCGCGTCCTCAGACGCGCCCCCAACTTGCGCTGCCACCCCCCTGCACATTGTCGCGCCAAATGGGCGCGACCGAATAGCCGCGCTACCCCCGCGAATGGAGCTGACACACCTATGCGAATCGCCCTCTCCTCCGCCCCCGTCAAGAACAAGGACATTCCGCATAACCTCGCCGCGATGACCGCTGCCCTCGCCCAAGCCGCCGCTGATGGTGCCGACCTCGTTGTGTTCGGCGAATCCACCCTCCAAGTCTTCGACTGCCTGTGCTGGTCTTATGCCGCTGACCGCGATATGGCTCTCCCGCTTGATTCCGCCCCCATCCGCCAATTGCAGGACGCTGCCCGAAAGTACGCCGCCGCCATCTCCTTCGGCTTCATCGAGCGCGACGGGGATGCCATGTACAGCAGCTGCGCCTTCATCGGCGCGGACGGCGAAATCATCCACCGCTTCCGCCGCGTCAGCATCGGCTGGAAGGACTACCGAAAGACGGATGCCCACTACCGCGAGGGCACGCACTTCGAGAAATTCACCTATGGCGGCAAAACCTTCGCCATCGGGCTGTGCGGCGACCTCTGGACGGACGGCAGACCCGAAGAAATGCACGCACTCGACGCCGATGTGGTGCTCTGGCCCGTCTGGTGCGACTACCGCGCCGATGAATGGAACAGCACCATCAAGCACGAATACGCGGAACAGGCGCAAAAGTGCGGCAGACGCGTGCTGCTCATCAATCCCTATTGCGCGGACGAAAATGCTGCCGATGCCGCAGCGGGCGGGGCAGTCGACTTCCGCAACGGCAAAATTCAGGCGGAACTGCCCGCAGGAGATAGTGGGATGCTGATGGTAACTGTATAAACACTGGCAGGACTCACCGAAAGTCCTGCCATGCTTTTTGCCGCAAAGCCTCGTCCGACTGGAACGCATCCGGCATGACAATCGCCCGCCGCGCCGCCTGCTCCACCTCCGCCGCCCAGCCCGACGGGTACAGCGCCAAATCCTCCCGCACCGAAAACAGCCCCTGATGCACCAGCTGCTCCTGCGCGCCCCGGCTCACGAGAAACGACAGCAAGTCCGCCGCGCCATCCTGCGCACCCGCGCAAATCGACGAAAGCAGCACCTGCTCCGTCGTGACCGTCCGCCCGACCATCACCCGGAACGGAAAGCCCTTGCCCGCGCTCGTCAGCCCCGAAAACGCCACCACTTGTCCCGTCGTCAGCATCGCCGACGCGCATTTCCGCTCCCGGAAGCGCTGGTACACCGTGTCGGACGGCAGCTGCGCGAAGTCGTCCGTCCAGCGCGGGTACGCCTGATTCGCGAAAATCTCCTGCAGGGCGTACAGCGCGCATCCACCGGGGGAAAGCAGCGGACAATTTGCCGCGTCCGCCTTCTCCAGCGGAAACAGCGCGGGCGTCTGCTCCGGCGAAAGCGTTGATGATGGGCGACCCAGCAGCGTCGTCGGGGCGGGCGTGGCGGCAGTTTGCGGATCATACGCCGAATCCACCGCCAGCACCCACGCGCCCCAGCAAAGCGGATACGCCACCTGCCGCCCGCCGGACAGCAGCCCCGCGAAAATCGGCGCATCGCCCGAAATCGGCAGGAAAAGCCCGTCTGGATCGGGGATGTCGCCGGGGCGGTAGAGCACCACGTCCGGCAGCAGGGTTTCCTCCGCAGTCAGCTCATCCGCCGACACCTGCCGCAGGTAAATCAGCACGCCCGGATGCTGCCGTTCGTAGGCGGACAGCTGCGTTTCCACCCACCGCGCCGCGCCGCCGGGCGTGCGGAGCATCCACACGCGCAGGAGCGTCCGATTATCCCCCGAAAGCCCCGCAATCGGGCGATTCTGCCCGTGCAGATAAAACGCCAGCACACCTGACAAAATCAGCAGAAACACCGACAGTACGCAGATGATGATTTTCTTCCTCATGTCCGCCCCTCCATGGGGCAGCGTATGCGGATTTTTTCGCCGGGATGCCTTGCAATTCTTGTCGGTTCATGGTATGATAAAAAAAGTCTGTCCAGCAGAGGAGAGGAAAGCATGGGTCGTCTGTATCGCTGCCTTCGCGCAGTTGTGCGTGCTGTCACGCCCCGCATGACCACGACGTGGGAAGAGCCGTTTTCGGGCAATCCCAGCGTTTTCGTGTGCAACCACGTCGGGGCGTTCGGGCCGATTGACATGGTGGTCAAGTTCCCCCTGCGGGACGAAGTGCGCGTGTGGTGCAACGAGGGCATCATGAACCGCAAAACCTGCCCCGCCTACGTTCGGCAGGACTATTGGTGGAAGCCGGGCTGCCGCTTGGAGCCGCTGTATAACGCGACGCTGCCGTATATCGCCGCTGCCGTGCTGCCGCCGATTCTCCAGAGCGCGCCGACCATCCCCGTTTACCACGACGCGCGGGTGATGACGACGATGCGCCAGAGCATGAAGGCGCTCAAAGAAGGCAAGCACTTGGTGATTTTTCCGGAGCAGCCCAGCGGGTTTGGCGCGCATCACAGCTGGATTAACACGGGCTGGCTGAACATCTGCACGATGTTCTACCGCGCGACGGGCAAGAATTTGACCCTCTACCCGGTGCATATCGACCAGAAGAAGCACTGCTTTGAGGTGCAGAAGCCGGTAATGTTCGACGGTGAGCGCCCGTTGGAGGAGCAGCAGGACGAGCTGGTGAAGCACTTGGCGGCGGGGCTGCGCGGGCAGCATGTGGAGGTATAAGGAAGTCCTAACCAAACAACACCTCTGCCGTAGCCAATAAGGGATTTCCCCAAAAGTTGCGGCGCCGAAGGTTTCCAAAGGGCAATCGCAGACGTTCGTCTGTTTTCTTGCCCTTTGGCCGCGCCCGCAGGCGCGAAATCCCCTGCAAGAATAGCATAATCTATGAAATGAAAATAGCAGCAATGCCTCCGGGAGCAAAAGCCCCGAAAAGCACTGCTGCTTTTTGATTTCCCTGCTTACGCCATCGACTCCGCCATCTTCTTGCCGCCCAGCACATGGAAGTGCAGGTGCTGCACGCTCTGGCAGGCGTCGCAGCCGCAGTTGCTCACCACGCGGAAGCCGCTCTCAGCGATACCCTCCTGATGCGCGACCGTCCGGCACGTCCGCAGGCACGCGGCAAGCAGCTCGTCGGACAGCGCATCCACCGAATCCAGCGACGCGACGTGCGTCTTCGGCACGACCAGCACATGCACCGGCGCCATCGGGTTGATGTCGCGGAAAGCGTAGGTCTTGTCATCTTCGTAGACCTTGGTGGAGGGGATGTCCCCGGCGATGATTTTGCAGAACAGGCAGTTTTCCATGAGAATCATCCTTTCTATGTTGATTTTGTTGTGTGGCTGCGATGATTGGCGGGTGGAACTATCTGGTCGCGCCCATCTGGCGCGACAATGTTGAGTTGAGGGAAAGAGCAAGTTGGGGGGGCGCGTCTGCGGACGCGCGAAGTTTGTGTGCTGCGCTGAAAGCGCTTCGCTGTTCAGCGCTTGTGTTGCAGGGTTGAGCGCGTTTCCCTCGCTGGTCACACGACAAACAGTTGGGGCGTTGCCCCAAACCCCAGCAGGGGCGCCGCCCCTGCACCCTGCAAGGGGCATTGCCCCTTGACCCTTTTTTTGTCCCCAGGCTTGGTCGCGTTACCTTACAATCTTTTTCCGCAGATTATTCTCAGGGCGTGCCGTCCATGCCGCCTTCATTCAGTCCCGTCAGGCGGACGCGAACAAATTCCCCCTGCCGTCCATTGTAGCCCTCCGGCAGCGTCACCGCGATATACTCCGGCGTATAGCCCGTCCAATGACCGTTCACCGGCTCTTCCAGCAGCACTTCCGCCACCTCATTGACCCACTGCTCCCGGTACAGCCTTGCCATCTCGTCGCCCGCGGCAATCAGCAGGCGCGCGCGGCGTTCCTTCTCGGCGTTTGAGAGCTGTCCCGGCATCACGGCGGCTTTTGTGCCCTCGCGCTGGGAGTAGGGGAAGACGTGAATCTTGGCATAGCGGGCTTCGCGGATGAAATCGCGCGTTTCCTCGAACTCGGCTTCCGTTTCGCCGGGGAAGCCAGTCAATACATCCGTCGTGAACGCCGCCATCGGGTAAACGGCGCGCAGGTTTTCCATCGCCTGACGGTACATGCGCATGTTGTAGCGGCGCGCCATCCGCTGCAAAACGGTGTCGCTGCCGGATTGCAAAGCGAGGTGGAACTGCGGGCAGACCTTGTCCATCGTGCGGAGGGCTTGCGCGAATTCGACGGTCGCGACGGTCGGCTCAAGGCTGCCAAGGCGGATGCGGCGCACGCCCGGCACGTCCTGCACGGCGCGAATTGCGTCCAGCAGCGTCTGACGGGGCGTGAAGTCCCGCCCGTAGCTGGTCAGGTGGATGCCTGTCAGCACCAGCTCGGTGAATCCGGCTTGCGCCAGACGTTCGGCTTCGGCACGGATTTCATCCACCGGACGGGAGCGAATCGGCCCGCGCACGCTGGGGATGATGCAGTAGGTGCAGTGGTTGTTGCAGCCCTCCTGAATTTTGAGCGTCGCGCGGGTGTGTTCCTCCTGCGAGGTGATGGTCAGCGGCTCGAAGGGGGTCGTGGCGTTCAGCTCGTTGACGGCGTTGATGGATGTGTTCTCCCGCAGCGCCTTTTCCAGCAATTCGACGACTTCGCCGCGGTGCTGTGTGCCGATGACGAGGCGCGCGCCGGTTTCAAGCAGATCCTCCGGCTTGCGCTGCGCCAGACAGCCCGCCAGAATCAGCGCGCTGTCCGGATGTTCGCGGCGCAGGCGGCGCGCCAATTGCAGGGATTTCTTGTCGCCCGTGCCGGTCACGGTGCAGGTGTTGATGACGTAAACATCCGCGTCCGCGTCAAACGGGACGATTTCATAGCCGGCGGCGCGGAATTTCTCCAGCATCGCCTGCGTGTCGTATTGGTTGACCTTGCACCCAAGGGTGTGGAAGGCAGCAGTTTTCATGGTTTCACTCCAATTCACCGTATAGGCAGAACAAGGCGCTTAAGGCGCAAAGTCCTGCGGTTTCGGTGCGTAAAATGCGCGGACCGAGCGTCACGCTTTGGCAGCCGCAGTCTTTCATCCGGGCGATTTCGTCCGCGCTCATGCCGCCTTCAGGGCCAATGACAATCGCGAGGTCGTGGATTTCTGGATGTTCCCGGTGGAAGGCGGTCAGGCTGTACCCGCGCGCGTCCTCCCACGGGACGATGGCGGCTTCGTGCGTTTTCAGCGCCGCCAGCAGGGCAGGGAAGGCAATCGGCGCATCCACCGCCATCATCTGGCAGCGCCCGGACTGCTTGCAGGCTTCGCGGGCGATTTTCTGCCAGCGCTCCTGCTTCTTCGCACCGTCCTTGGCGCTGAGCTGCACGACGCAGCGGCTCATGGCGACCGGGACAACCCGCGCTGCGCCCAGCTCCACCGCCTTCTGTACAATCAGCTCCATCTTCTCCGCTTTCGGCAAGCCCTGATAAAGCGTGATGCGCAATTTCGCCTCGGTGGAGGGCAGTTCGCTTATCAAGCGCGCCGTCACGCCCTCCGCCGTCATTTCCGCGATTTCGGCGGAAAAGCGGCGGCCGTCCAGGAACAGCTCCGCCGCGTCGCCCGGCTGCATCCGCAGCACGCGGGACGCATGACGCGCGTCCTCCTCCGACAGCGTGACAAGGCTGCCAATTTCACCCAGCCCGTCAGCATAAAAGCGGTGCATTACTTCTTCCTCCGGGACAGCATGGCGACCCACTCGCCCTTGCGCTTCGTTTCCAGAATCGTGTAATCGGCGGCGGTCAGCGCGTTCACCACGTCCTGTTCGCGCTCCTTGATGATGCCAGAGCAGATGAACAGCCCGCCGGGGACGATGTGATCCACCAGCGGCTGCGCGAACATGCAGATGACGTCGGCGATGATGTTCGCCACGCACAGGTCGCACACGCCGTCGCTGCTTGCCAGCAGATTGCCCTCCACCGCGCGGACGCGGTCAGACAGGTGGTTGTGCTCAATGTTCTCCTTCGCCACGCGCACCGCCACGGGGTCAATGTCGATGGCAAGCACGTCCTTTGCGCCGAGCATCGCCGCGCCGATGGCAAGGATGCCGCTGCCCGTGCCGACGTCGATGACCGATTCGCCGCCGTGCATCGCGTCCTCCAGCAGCTCCAGGCACATCGAGGTCGTCTCGTGCGTGCCGGAACCGAACGCCATGCCGGGGTCAATCTCGATGATGCGGTCGCCGGGCTGCGGGTCGTAATGTTCCCACGTCGGCTTCACCACCAGCGAACGCCCCGCCTTGAACGGCTTGTAGAACTTCTTCCACACCTCCGCCCAGTCCTCATCACGAACATTCAGCGTCGAAATTTCCAGCGTGCCGAGGTCAAGCCCCAAATCCATGTGATGCAGTTCGTCGCAGCGGCTGCGCAGCGCCTGCATCCGGTCTGCGAAGGAACTGTCCGGCGTGAACCACGCGTGCACCAGCACATCCTCCGGCATGGAGGCAATCAGATTCGGGTCGATAATCTCCCAGTAGCCATTGGGCTTGTCGGGGTCGGGAATATCCGCGCGATCCTCTACCATCGTGCCGGTCGCGCCCTCCGCCATCAGCGCCTCGGACACAATGTCCGCGCCCGCCGTGGTGGTATGAATCGTCAATTCAATCCAGTCCATGTGTGTACCTTCCTTACAGATAAAATACCAACATAATTATATAGCAAAACCCTGCCGAAATCAACCCGGCAGGGTAAAGGAGATGAAAAACTGTGGCGGAAAGTGCTGGAAAGGGGGAAAATTCCGTGATTCCCCCTGCAACAACAAAAGTCAACTATGGGAGTGTGCACCCGAAGGGGTGGAGGGGGCGATCGGAAAGCCCCCTCCTCGCCTCCGCAGAGGCGAAATCCCTGCGCATGAAGCAGGATCTTCTACGCAGAAAGCACGAATCAATCAGTCGTAGAACGATTCTATCCCATCCAGCAGATGCCCCTCGCGCACATCGCGGGTGGTGGTGTACATCCGCCGCGTCAGCACCGTGCCGCCGCGGTAGTACAGGCAGATAAACGGGCAGTCCTTCGCAAACTGCTCCTGAATGTCGTACAGCACGGATTGGTAATCCGCCTGCGTGACCTGCGTGCGCAGCTTCTTGAACAGCGCATCCATCGTCTTTGAGCGGTAGGCGACGTAGTTGCAGGTGTTGCCGCTCATCAGCAGAAAGCCAGGGTCGGGGCAGACATCCATCGCGAAGGAAACCAGCGCAATGTGGAAATTGCCTGCTTTCAGGCGCTTCTGCATTTCGGTGTACGACACCGTCTCCACCGTCGCCTTGATGCCGATTTGCCCCAGCATGTCGGCAATCATGTTCGCCGCCTGCACGCGCACGCTGTTGTCCGGCTCTTCGTAGGTGATGATGTTGTAGGTGAGGTCGGCGGCTTCGTTGTTTTTGTTGGGCTTGTCCACATAGCCGCTGCCATCGGTGTCGTACCAGCCGTCCTCCTCCAGCAGCTGCCGCGCCTTGTTCAAATCGACTTGGAAGTAGGAGGACAAGTTCGAGTTGTACATCCACGTTCCTTGAATCATGGGCGTGTTCGTCCGGTCGACCATGCTCATGTAGACGGACTGGACGATGGAATCAATGTTGATGCAGGAGCGAATCGCCGTGCGCATGTTGTTCGTCATCGAGCCGAGATAGTTGTTCAGCAGCAGGCACTCCAGCTGATTCGTGCGGTAGGTGATGGCAAGCGTGTTGGTGGAAGATTTGTACTGCGCAATGGACAATGAGCGGGAAAATATGGCATCGACGTTGGAATACTGGTACGCGTTTACCACGTCGGCGTCCTTGCCGTACAGGTCGAAGTAGAGATTCTTGAACTGCGGCGGCTTGCCGCTGTAATACGGGTTCAGCGAGAGTGTCATGCTGCCCTTCGTGCCGTTGGAATAGGGCGTGAAGGCCGTAATCATGTACGCGCCTGTGCCGGGGGGATTTGCGCTTTCCAGTGCGCTCGCGGGCAGCACCGGGAATGTCATGGCGTACAGCACGCCGTAATACTGCCGATCAGCGCGCACCTCCACCGTGTAGTTGTCCCGTGCCTTGATTTCCTTGACGAAGTAGCGCAGATTGGCGTAGTATCCCTTGTTCGTCAGGTTTGTGTCCTTGGCGCAGGAAATGATGTAGTTCGCCGTCGCGACGACGTCGTTCGCTGTCATTTCCGTCCCGTCGGAGAACAGCACGCCCTGCCGCAGCGTGAACGTCCATGTGCGGCCGTTGCCGGTCTGCGTCCAGCTTTCCGCCAGACCGGCCTGCGGCTGATAGTTGTCGTCAATGGTGATGAGCGAATCGTACATCAGGTCGAAGATGGAAAGCATGTCTCGCTCGACCGGGAAGAGGGGATTCAGGCTCGTCGTCTTGCTGCTCTGGATGCCGATGACCAGTGCGTCACTGGTTGGCGACGCCTGCGCGGACAGCACGGGCAGACATAGAATCGCCATCAGCAGCGCCAGCAGCTTCCGCGCTTTCGTTGGGGTAGAGAAGGGCTTCGTAAATGCCATAGGATGTCGTCACTCTCCCTGCGTATTGTTTGGTCGGGCCGTCCGGCAGCTTGTCTACGGGGATGGTCACGCCGTCTGACGAAATGCTCTTGTCACTCAGCCAGCGGGTGACGGTCGTCTGCCCCGCGTGATAGGCGGAGGAGACAAGCACCGCGTCGCCCCGGAACAGCTTGGACAGGTAATTTAAGTACCAGCAGCCGTAGCGGATGTTCGTTTCCGCGTCGTAGAGGTGGTCGAAGGAATAATTGCTGTCGCCGATTTTCCCGGCAATCCATTCTGCCGTGTCTGGCATCAGCTGCATCAGCCCGCGCGCGCCCACACTTGATTCCGCATCCGTGCGGAAGGAGCTTTCATTGCGGATGATGGCGGCGACGAACGCGGGGCGGAGGTTGTATTCCGCCGCATAGCGCTCAATCAGCGGCTGGTAGGTGATGGAATTTCCGCTTTCGCCCTCGACGACGTGATAGTAGCTCAGCGTGTTCTGCCGCGCGGTTTCCCACTCTTCGGCGCGCGTCGTCAGGTACGCCTGCATCAGGTAGTGCGCCGCCAGCAGCCCCAGCAGCACGATGCACAGCCCGACGATTGTCCACGTCAGCCAAAGGGGCAGGCGATTCGGGTCGGCAGTTTCCGTCGGGGCGGATTCCGCCAGAACGGATTCTACCCGATGCGGCACGGCGGATTGCGTCGGACGCGGGGCAGTGCGGCGCTGCGGCGGCTGCGAATACGCCGGATTCATGCCCCCATACGGCGCCTGCGCCTGACGCACGGGCGTTTGCGGCGCGGGACGCTGCGGCGGACGCTGATTCGGCAGCTGCGTATAATACCCTGTCTGCTGCTGATACCACGCGGGCGCGGCAGAGCGCGGCTGCATGGCTTGCTGCACAGGCGAGGGTGGTGGATTCTGTGAATTTGATTGCGGCGGATAGCCCAGCGTCGGCTGCACCGGATGCTGCGTCACCGGCTGCGCTGCCTGCGCGGATGGGGCTGCCTGCGCCTGATAGCGGTCACTTCGTCTGGGACGCGGTGTGTTTTCCATGCGAACCCTCCTTCGCAAGTTCGGCGGCGTAAAGCGGGGGAATCAGCGCGGCGGTTTCTTCAATCGTGCCGTCTGTCGAGATGACGATGTTCGCCCGGCGCGCCTTTTCTGCCGTGTCCATTTGGCTGCGCAGGCGGTTTTCCGCTTCCTCGCGGGTGAAGCCGTCGCGCGCCATCAGGCGGGCAAGCTGCGTCTCGCGGGGGAGCGACGCGCACCAGACCGTGTTGCACAGCCCGTCCAGCCCAGCTTCGTAGAGCAGCGGCATGTCCAGCACGCAGATTTTCGCGCCGCCCTCCTTCGCGCGGAGGATTTCCCGTTCAATCATCTCCCGCAGGAGCGGCTGCATCAGGTCATCCAGCGCATGACGGCGCTCGTCGCTGGCGAAGATAAGGCTGCCCAGCGCGCGGCGGTCAAGCGTGCCGTCCGCGTGGAAAACCTCGCTGCCGAATTCTGCGCGAATCGCGGGCAGCGCCAGCCCGCCCGGCTGCGTCAGCGCGCGGGAGAGCTGATCGCCGTCGATGATGGTGGCGCCGAGCGACTTCAGCGTGAGCGAAATGGTGGATTTTCCACAGGCAATACCGCCTGTCAGACCGATGATGCGCATGAAGATTCCTCCTTCCGGCGCGCAAAGCGGATTTTCAATAGAACGATTCAGCGTGGCAAAAGACTGCAAATTTCGGCAAAATCATCTGATAGAAGAAGCAAAACACCCCGGCAGGGCGTTTTTTTCGCGTCCTGCCGGGAGGTTTGGGGAAAAATCAAATCTTCGTTTCCAGCAGCTTCTTTTTGAGGTCGTTTTCCATCTGATAGAGCGTCTTTTCGGCTTCGACGCGCTTGGTGTGGCCTTCCTGCTGGATGGTCATCACCTCGTTGATGGTGTCGATGAGGCTCTGGTTCGTCTGCACGAGCGTCTCGATGTCGATGATGCCGCGCTCGGATTCCTTCGCCGTCTCGATGGTGCTCATTTTGAGCGTCTCGGCGTTCTTTTTCAGCAGCTCGTTGGTCATGTTCGTGACCGCGCGCTGCGCCTGCATCGCCTGCTGCGTGTGGTGCAGCCCAAGCGCCAGCACCATCTGGTTCTTCCACAGCGGCAGCGTGTTGGAAATGGTGGACTGAATGCGTTCCACCAGTAAACTGTCATTATTTTGCAGCAGACGAATCTGCGGCGCCATCTGCATGGATACCTGACGGGTCAGCTTCAGGTCGTGCAGCTTTTTCTCGAAGCGGTCGCACTGCGCGGCAAGGTCGTTCGCCTTCTGCGCGTCCATCGCGTCGCCGGATTCCGCCGCCTTCGCCATCAGCTCCTTCAATTCGCCCTCGCGCACGCGCTGCAGTTTCTCTTCGCCCGCGATGATGTAGAGCGTCAGCTGGCGGAAATACGCCGTGTTCTGGTCGTACAGGCGGTCGAACATGGCAACGTCCTTGAGCAGCTGCGCCTGATACCCTTCCAGCGAGGTCGCGATATTTTCGACGTTCACATTCGCCTTGTTGTAGCGTGCCTTCATGCGCTCAATGCGGTTGTCGGCACTGTGGAAGATTTTGAAGATACCCTTGGGTTCTTCCGCGTCCGCCTCAAAGCCCTTCAGTTCAACGACGAGGTTTTCCAGCATCTTGCCGACTTCGCCCGTGTCCGACGTGCGGACGGCTTGCAGCGCGCTCTCGGAGAAATCGCTGATGTGTTTTTGCGCATCCGCGCCGAAGAGCAGCACATGGTCAGGGTTGGTGATGTCCAGCTTGGTCAGAAAGTCCTCAATCGCGGCGCGCTCGGCGGGGGTCAGCTGGCTCTGGTCGAGGCGGGGCGCGGTCGCTTGGGCGCTGGTCTGCGGCTGCGCGGCGGCAGCGGTCGGCACGGCAAGCGGTTCAGCTGTGGTCGATGCGGGGGCGGCGGGCTGCTGCTGAATGCTCTGCGCGGGGGCTGCGGACGGCGCGACGGGATCGGGAACATCCGGCGTGAGGGAAAGCATCGGGAACTGATCAGCCATGGGAAAATCCTCCTCGTGTATATTGATAATTGTTAATTCTGATAGAACTTCTTCTGCTGCCGGTCGGCTTCGGGAATATCCTCCTCCGGCATTTTCAGCACGGGCGCGCCCTGATTCATTTGCCGCGCCGCCGCCGTGCCAGATGTGTGCAAATCCGCCTGCTGCGTCGAATAGGGGACAGACGCGTTCTGCTGCTGCCGGTTCGCCTCTTTCAGCGATTCGGACAGCACACTCTCCATGTAGCCGTCGCGCTTGAGCATCTGTTCCAGCACGTCCATGTCCGCGCTCATGTCCAGCATGTCGTCCTTGTGCATGGCGTCAAGCTGCTTCTGCGCGGCTTGCAGAAGCATGTCCAGCGCGTGGATGAGGTTCTCGCGCGTCGTGTTCATCTCGCTGTACGACACGCCGCGGGTTTTCATCGTGCGGTAGGACTGCAGGAGCTTGAGCGTCGTGGGCAGATAGTAGCTCATGAACTTGCGCATCCGGCTGGCCTCATTGGGGTCATCGACGACTGTTTGCAGCATCGTGCGCACCAATTCATCGAGATCTTTCAGCCGCCGGGTCATCACGAACTCGTCAATTTGCTCGCGCTCGGCGGCAATCTGGCTGAGCAAGTCCAGCCCGCCGGCGACAACTTCCTTCGCGCGCTGATCCTCCGGCGTACCCACCTGAATCACCGGCTCTTCCTTCACGCGCTCGCCATTCTCGGTGTGCAGGCCGTCCAGCGGCGTCGCCATCGTCTCAATCAGCTTCTTCAGCCCGGAGGCAATGGCAAATCCGCCGACGAACCGCCAGAAGCCGGGAATCGGCAGAGAAATAATCCCCAGAAATGACACCCAGAACGCAATCTGACCGGCGATAACCGCTTTGGTTTCCTTTTTCTTCTTGGACTTGCTCATGGAAGTCTCCTTACTCCTCAATCAATCGCGGGATGCTGTCATTATACCGGAAAGCGGCGCGGATGCGCAAGGGGAAGCGGCGGAAAAATACGCTTTGCCGCCTGAAAAATACACTGTGACCGCGCAAAACACAGCAACCCTTTCTATTATAGCACACTTGCCGGGCAAAAGGAAAGCACAAAAGATGAGAATTTCATGAAACTTGCGCGTTCTGCCGGGGGAGAATTGCGCATACCTTGTCCCGAACAACCGAAAGGAGGAAAACGCGGTGGATGCGCAGCTTCGGAAGGAAACGGTGACGATGGAGCAGGTGACGGCACACGGCGCGTCACAGGCGGTGGTGGAAGGCGAAATTACGCTGCCCGGCGGCCTGCGGGAGGAAACGCACGTCCTGCACGCGGGCGGGATGGCGGTGGTGGACAGCGCCGAAAGTGGGGCTGACCGCGCGACGCTCTCCGGCAAGGTGATTTTCCACGTCCTCTACACGCAGGGCGCGCCGAATCAGGTGCATGTGGTGGAGGCGACGGCGGACTTTATCCACCAGTGCGATTTGCCGGGCGCGCAGCCGAAGGGTCGCGTACAGGCACAGGCGAGGGTGGAGCATGTGGATGCCTCAGTGCAGGGCGGGCGGCTGAATATGCGCGCAATTGTGCAGCTGGATGCCCGCGGCGCGTCCACACAGGCGCTGGAGGTGCTCACAGGGGTGAATGCGCCGGGCGGCGCGGAAGTCGCCACGCAGGAGATTGCCCTGCGCCGAACCGTCGCCAGCGGACAGGCGGATACGCTGCTCCGGGAGGAATTTGAGCTGCCGGAAGGCCTGCAGGTGCGCGAGACGCTCTGCGCGGACGCGGCGGCGCAAATCAGCGATATCACGGGCGGACAGGGCAGAGTCGGCGTGGAAGGCACGGTGACCATTTTGGCGGTGCACGCCAGCGATTTGCCCGGCAAGCCGCTTGTCGTCACGCACCATGAGGCGCCGTTCAGCCAGACGCTCGAACTCAGCGGCGAAAGCGGTGATTTGCTTGATGCCCGCGTGACCGTGCGTGACGTCGCGGTCGCCAGTCAGGACGCGGGCGACGGGGGAAAGACGCTGCGGGCGGAAGTCCTCCTTGGCGTGCAGGGGACGGCGGACACGCAGGAGAAGCTGACTGTCCTGCGCGATGCGTACACCTATCAGGGGGCGGCGCTGACCTTTTCCGGGCGCGACGTGGTGATTCGCACGGGGCAAAGGCGCGCCTCTGCCGCTGAATCCGGCAAGACGACGCTGCTCCTGCCCGATGGCACGCCCCCTGTGCGCGGGATGCTTGCCGCGTTTGCCACGCCCATCATGACCGCGCAGGAGAGCACGGGCAGCCGCTTGAACACCGAGGGGATGCTCGAAATCACCCTGCTGTACATGACCGAAGAGAACACCGCGCCCGTGACCGTGCATCAGGAAGCGCCGTTCCGCACGTCCTTTGCCGTCTCTGCCGCGCCGGACAGCATTCTGACCCTGACGGCGGATGAGGTGGAAGCCGCGCCGATTACCTCCGACCGCGTGGAACTGCGCTACGTCCTCCGCCTGACTTGCGACGGCGTGGAGACGCAAGGCGCACACCTGTTGACCGACGCGCAGGAGGAAGCGGCGGACGAGGTGGACGACGGGCTATACCTGTGCTACTGCCAGACCGGCGAGGACTGGTGGACGCTGGCGAAGGAATACCGCGTGCCGCAGGAAAAGCTGCGGCGGCTGAATCCCGATTTGCCGGATGCCCTCAAAGCGGGCACGGGCGTAGTGGTGTGGAAGAAGAGTCCATAAGCAAACAGGTCGGAGGCAATCGCGCTTCCGACCTGCTTGGCATATCAAATTTGTTCGATGACGCTCTCCATGCACGTTTCGCACCGAAACACCCTGTCATACCGCTTTTCCAGCGCCGCAAACGCCGCGTCCGCCGTGTCTTTTGTCTCGAACGCGCCGAACACCGCCGACCCGCTCCCGGTCATCAGCGAAGCCGCCGCGCCGAAATTCCGCAAATCTGCAATCGCATCCGCAATCGCCGGACGCATTTGCTCGCTTACCGGCTGCAATACGTTCCCCAGCGCCGGGGACAGCGCGCGCAAATCCCCATCCGCCAAAGCCGCCTGCGCCGCGTCATTGTCCGGACGGAACGAAACCGCCTGCGCGTGGTATGCCGCAAATACGTCGCGCGTCGAAAGTCCGCCGCACGGCTGAATCACCACCAGCGGGAAGCAGCGCCCGCAGGGGAGTCCCTGCATTGCTTCCCCAATGCCGCGGGTGCGGGTCAATCCGCCGCGGATGCAGAACGGCACGTCCGCTCCCAGCGTCAAGCCGACATCTTCCAGCTCCGCCCGCGTCAGCCCGGTTTCCCATAGGCGATTCAGCCCCACCAGCACGCCTGCCGCGTCGCTGCTGCCGCCGCCCATGCCCGCCCCAACGGGAATGTGCTTCTCGACATGAATGCGCGCTCCCAGCGGACAGCTTGTTGCCTTTTGCAGCGCCCGTGCCGCCCGCAGCGCCAGATGATGCTCGTCCGCCAGGAGCAGCGGCGTGCCGCCCGTCGTCAGCGTGATGATGCCATCGGTCGTCTTCTCCAGCGTGATTTCGTCGGCAAGCGTCACGCTCTGCATCAGCATGTCCATCAGGTGGTAGCCGTCCGCCCGCCGCCCGGTAATATCCAGCGTCCAGTTGATTTTCGCCCGTGCTCCAATCCGCAGCATAGCTTTTACCCTCCACAAAAGTGTCTTTCCTCTATCATACGCCAAACGCGGTGATTGTGCAAGGCGAAAAAATGTGCTATACTATAAGCGCCGCCGACAAAAGGCGGCAAACCACACGTTCGGATACAGTCCGAGAGGAGCAGAAGTGAAGAAACAGGATAAAACGCCCGTGCTGATTAACCTGGTCAGCACCATCCGCGACGAAGAGGGCGAGCAGGAAGCGCCGATGCAGCTGTTCTGCCGCGGAGAACTTAAGAAAACCGCCAGCGGCTATCTCATCCGCTATCAGGAATCCATGCCGACGGAGGATGACAGCGAGATGGTGACGAGCGACGTGATTCTGTCGCTGTCCGAGCACCGCGTGACCATGAGCCGTCCCGGCGAATACGGCACGACGATGGTGTTCGTAAAGGATCAGCGCTTTGAGGGCGCGTATCACACGCCGTTCGGGGATATGGCGATGGCGGTGTTCCCGACGCAGGTCAAGTGCCGCGCGGCGGACGACGCCGGGATGGTGCACCTCGAATATCAGCTGGATGTGCAGGGGCGCTTCACCGCCATGCACACCATCCACATTGACTATTGCGCGACGGGGGCGCAGTAAGGATGCTGTCGACGCTTCGGCAGGAGCTGCAGGAGATGCTGGCAACCGTGCCGACGCTTCGCCGTCCGGCGCTGCGGCGGTCGGAGGACGCGAATGCGCTCTTCGCGACGGATTTGCCGCTTTTGGCGGATGCAGCGGATTTCTGCCGACTGGCAGAGAAGCACGGCTGGCGAACGTGGATACACGGCGGCTGGCTGCTGCTGGACAAGCTGCCGAATCCGCCGGATATGCCGACAAAAATCCCCGACGCGCCGGGTGAACTCGGCTGCTGCCTGTCGCTGCTTGCGCGCCATCCGGATGATACGGCGGACGGCACGCTGCTTCGGGCACTGCTGAAATCGGCGGATGCGGGCGATCAGGCGATGGAGAAATACTGCCGTATGCTGCATCGGGATTTAGCGGCGCGCTTGCGGACGCACAATCCGCTGCCGGGACGCTTGCTGCCGTACCTTTGCCGCGCGGCAGAAGAAAGGACGGGAAATCCATGATTATCAGCTGTATGGGGCACGCAAAATTTGTCATTGAGCTGGACAACGGCCTCCGCATCGTCACTGATCCTTATGATGCGTCGTGCGGCTATCCCGTGACGGCGAATTCGGCGGATGTGGTGCTGGTGTCGCATCAGCACCATGACCACAACGCGGTCGAGACGATTCCGGGGAATCCGCGCGTGATTGACCGGGCGGGGGATTTTGACCTCGGCGGCGGCGCGGCGGTGCGGGCGATAGAGGCGTACCACGATGAGCAGCAGGGGAAGCTGCGCGGCAAGACGCTGCTGTTCTGCCTGAAGGCGGAAGGGCTGACGGTGATGCACCTTGGCGATTTGGGGCACATGCTGACGACGGAACAGCGGCTGCTTTTGGGCAGTGCGGATATCGTGATGCTGCCCGTCGGCGGGTACTACACGATGGACGCGAATATGGCGAAGCAGGTGGCGGATGTGCTGCACGCGCGGGTGATTCTGCCGATGCACTACAAGACGGAAGCGAATGCGTCGTGGCCGATTGCGCCGGTGACGGACTTCCTGCGCCTGTATCCGGAGAAAGCGGAGGAGCTGCCGCTGCTGCGGGTGTCGGCGGGGGATTTGTCGTGCCAGCCGCACTTGGTGGTGCTGATGCCGCTGAGCTTGGGGAATGTCAAAGCGTAATGAAAAATGCCATCGGGAGCGAATTGCTTGCCCGATGGCGATTTTTTTGCTTTTGGGGATTTTGATTTTCCCCATGCAGTGCGCTTTTGGAAGCAAGGGTTTCGCCTCCGCAGAGGCGAAACCCTTGCCGCTCATGGCGCAGTCAACTCCTCCTCAATGCCATTCGCGCTGATTGTCAGCGGGCGGCGCAGCATCCACACGGCGATAATCAGCACCGCCGCGTAGACCGCGCTGCCGGTCAGCCGCGTCATCAGCAGCCGGAAAGAACCCTGCGCCGTGCCGAAGCGGTCAATCAGCGCCGATTGCAGCGTCAGCAGCGACAGCAGCGCCGCGACGAGCGAAAGCACTTTCGCTGCCGAGAGAATCGGGCTGCCGAACTTGCGGAAGCGAATCAGGTTCGAGATGGCAAGAAACATCATGACGAAGGTGTAGAGCGCGGAGAGGTAAATCAGGTGGCCGGGCAGGGCGGAGACGGATTGCCCCGACACCATCAGCAGCGTCAAGCCGCCAATCGGCACATTCAGCGCCAGCAGCGACCACGCGACGCGCCGATAGCAGCGAGATTCGTGGCGCGGCAGGGCGTCCGGTGGCAGCTTCCGACCGCGGTGGTGCGAGAGCGTCAGGTCGGTGCGGACGATGGCGAGCATCAGCGTGTAGATACCCAGCGACAGCAGCCACATCGACCCGCTTTGCAGCGCAGTCAGCAGGTTATAAGCCGCGTAAAGGTAGTTGAGCACCATCACCAGCTGCAAATTTACGCTGGCGCGGAAGATTCGGTCTTGCTTGTACTGCACCGCCAGCGCGCTGCCCAGCAACAGCCCCAGCGTACGGCGGAGGCGCTTGCTGCCCGGATTTTCTTTGGGAGAAGCAGATGATTTGAAAAGCATCGTCGTTTCCTCATGAGAAAGCAGATTGCCAAAGCGCTTTCCCTTGGGCAAGTTCAACACGGAGCGGGCAAAATCCTGCTTGATACCGCAAAAAAGTGCAAACGAAAACAGGACACCGCCGAAGCAATGCCCTGTTATCTCTCGTGATAGCTCGTGAGAAGCAGCTGTCTCGAAAATTAGTTGAGACCGAAGCGCTTCTTGAAACGATCGACACGTCCGCCGGTATCCACCAGCTTCTGCTTGCCGGTGTAGAAGGGATGGCACTTAGAGCAGATATCCACTCGAAGTTCCTTCTTGGTCGAGCCGGTTTCAAACGTCTCACCGCACACGCAGCGAACGATGCACTTGCCGTAGTTGGGATGGATCTTTTCCTTCATTGCGATTTCACCTCTTTCGCGTATGCAATGATCAGCTTATTCAGCCGCAGAAATCATTGTATCATATTTGCCGGGGGATTGCAAGCCTTTTTTCTCTGAATCCGAAACTTTTTTCTGCTTTTTTGGGAAGCAAGGCGGATTACTGCTTCATCAGCGCCGCCCAGTCCTTGATGCGGACAAGCAAATCCTCATTGTTGGTCGTCTTTTCCAGCATCGACAGCAGCTGCGGAATCATGTCCACCGCGCGCAGGCTGCCCAGCATCTCGTGAATGAGCTTGATGCCGTCCAGCTGCTCCTTGCTGGCGATGAGTTCGGCGCGCTTCGTGCCGGAGAGCAGCAGGTTGACCGGGGGATAAATGCCCGCGCGCGCCGCCGCCGTGTCCAGCACCAGCTCCATATTCGCCGTGCCCTTCAGGTCTTCCGCGATGGAGTCATCCACGCGGCTGCCCGTTTCGATGTTCATGACGGCGAAAATCGTCAGCGAACCGCCTTCACGCAGGCAGCGCGCCGCGCCGAAGAGCTTCTTCGCCTTTTGCAGGCTTACCGGATTCACCATGCCGATGGTTTGCCGCCCCTGCTGAACAGCCGCGGTTGTGTAAACCTTGGAGAGGTAAGTCAGACTGTCCACCAGCAGAATCACGTTTTTCTTCATTTCCACCAGCCGCTCGGCGCGCTCCAGCACCATGTCGGTGATGCGCAGGTGATTTTCCGGCGTCTGATCGAAGGTGGAGGCAATCACCTCGCCGTGCGTGTGGTCACGGTAGAGCGTCGCGTCCTCGGGCGTGCCGCCCAGCAGCAGCGTCATCACCACCGCATCCGGATGGCAGATGCTGGCTGCGTTTGCAATGGAGGACAGCAGATGCGCCTTGTCCACAGCAGGCGGGCAGTGAATCAGCCCGCGCTGACCAAAGCCAATCGGCGCAACGAGGTCAATCAGGCGCATGTCAAGGAACTCATTGCTGCCGCCTTCCACTTCGAGGGTGATGTGCTCGTGCGGATAGCAGGGCGTCAGGGCGTCAAACGCGGGGCGGTTCGCCACCGAATCAGCGGGGCAGCCATTGACCTCGGTGATGTAGAGCATGGCGGAGTACTTGTCGCCGTCGCGCTGGGGACGTACCTTGCCGGTTACGAAGTCGCCCGTGCGGAGATAGAAGCGGCGAACCTGCGCCATCGAGACGTAAATATCGCGATTGCTGGGGGTGAGCGACGCGCCGCGCAGGAAGCCGTAGCCGTCCGGGTGCAGCTCCAGAATGCCCGAACCATCCTGACATTCCGCCGGGGAGAGCATGTCGCTCGGCGAACCTGCCCACATGCTCTGCAAGTCTGACGGTACGTCGCGCTGGGGACTGTTGAAGGCGGGCTGACGGGCGCGGCCGCTGTCAAAGGCGCTCGGCGCATCGTAGGAACGGGAATAGCGGGGAGCGTCCGTGCCGAAGGCGGAACGCGGCGCATCCGTGCCATAGGCAGGGCGGCGGTCGGGCAGGTCACTGCCATACGCGGGACGGCGATCAGGCACATCCGAGCCATAGGCGGAGCGGCGATCGGGCACATCGCTGCCGTACGTCGGGCGGCGGTCAGCCCAGCTGCTGGTCGTGCGGGGCGCGTCATACGAGCGGTCATTCGTAGAATCCGCCTGCGCCGCCGGGCCAAAGCGCGTGTAGTTTACCGGACGCGCCGGGCGGGCAAAGTCGTTCCCCTGCGGACGTGCCGGGCGATTGCCAAACGAATTGCTGGATGCCTGATAGGCAGGCTTGCTGCCGAAGCGCGGCGGCGTCGCGGGCGCTTGATACGCCGGGCGGAAGCCGCTTATGGCGGGGCGCGCATCCGATGCGGGCTGTGCGGGCGCAGCGGGTTTTTCCGCTTCCGGCTTGGGCGCGGCGACCGCAGGTGGGGCGACCGCGGATGCCGCGACCGCGGGTGCGGCAGTTTCCGGTTTGGCGGCGGCTGGTACGGGCTGCTTGTTGGCAGGCGCAGGGGATTCCGACGGCTTCTCATCCTTCACGGCAGCGGGAACCTCGGCTTTTTCCACGGGGGATTCCTGTTTGTCGTCAGACTTTGGAATGGGGGTGAAATCCATCGGCACAACGGGGATGTCGCTGTATTTCGCGTTGCGCGCGCGGTCGAGTTTCTCGACGATACCTGCCTTGGAAATGCCCGCGCCGAGCTGCACGCCCATGGCCTTGGCAACCTTGCGCAGCTCCAGCACCGTCAGCTGACTAAAATCTTGATTCTTCCATTCGGACATAGCTTGAAAAAGCCTCCTTGCTCTCCCAAATCTCTGTAATCTATATTATCCGTTACGGCTGTTCATTGCGGGCGACGATGAAGTCGCGGTGCACTGCCTGCTCAACGAAATGCGAAAAGTCATCATACGGCGGCTCGGTCAGCGGCGTGAAGCCTGCGTTTTGCAGCAGCGTCAGCAGCGCATCCTTGCGCAGCGTCAGCGTGTTGAAGGAAATAGCTGCCGCGCCGCCGGGTTTGAGCGCCCGATGCCACGCGGGGAGGATGCGCTCCAGCAGCTTGGGGAAGCTCTCCGCCTTTTTCCCGTTCTGCGGCGCGTGCTGCACGCCATAGGGAAGGTCGCAGACGAGCAAATCCGCCGGACGCTTCTTCAGCAGGTCGCCGACAAGCCCGCTGTCCCCCTCCGCCAGCATCAGCGTGCGCACATCATCCGCCGCGAAATGCTCCTTCGTGTCGCTGAAGGTGTATTCGGCAATCGGCACGGCGGTCTTTTGCAGCGTGCGGCTGCTCTGTGCGAGGCGGTGCTTCAGGCGATGAAATTGCAGATAATTGCTGAAATAATCCGCCGCTTCCTTCAAATCCTTGCGGTCTATGTCGAGGCAGACGGCGTTCATGCCGTTTTGCAGGGCGACGAAGCCGGTTGTGCACTTGCCGCACATGGGGTCAAGCACGGTCAGCGGCTGTTCTGCAAGGGCGAAATCACTCGCGGCACGGGCGCAGTTCATCATCATATGGGTGAACGCGGCGCTCGTTTTGCCTTTGTACTTCAAAATCTCCGAGAGGTCGTCGGGCAGATAGGCAGTGCGTCCCCAATCCAGCGGGCGCAGCAGACCGCCGTCCACGCACTCGAAGAGCATCAGACGTGTGCTGTGCGTGCCAAGCAGCGCAAGGGCTTCAGGAGTCAGCGCCTTCGCAGAGAAAGTCAGGCATGGTACGCCGCCGATGGCTGTCACCTGCGTTTCAGCGGGCAGGGAAAGCGCACACAGCAAACAGGTCAACTCGGCTTGACCAAGTTTGACCTGCGCGTCACGGTAGCGGATATTCGCGTGTGGGGCTAACTGCAAGCAAAATTGCATAGAAGAAACATACTCCTTAGCGCAGTAAAATCAGGGTATCAAAAAAGGCACACGAAAAAAGAATAATGATGTAAAAAAATCAGCCAGCAGGGACATAAAGTGCAAAATCACCATATAGAAAGGCATGAGAAACCTGCTGTTGCCAATAGTATAGCAAAATACACGCGATTATGCAAGGGGCGAGAGGAAAGATTTTTCATAATGCGGAATTAAAAAGAAAACCCCTTCCGAGGAAAAACCTCGAAAGGGGAATGCCATTGCGCACAATCAGCACATTCGTGGCGAAGGGCAAAGAACCCTTACAGCCGGACCATTGAGAAATGCCGCGGGGCAATGATGACAAAAGTCATCAATACTTGCGCTTGCGGGCAGCTTCGGCCTTCTTCTTGCGCTTGACGCTGGGCTTTTCGTAATGCTCACGCTTACGAACTTCCTGAATCACACCACTGCGGGCGCACTGACGCTTGAAGCGCTTCAGAGCACTCTCCAGGGATTCATTCTCACGGACGCGTACCTCGGACACTGTTATCCCTCCTTTCGCTCATCTCGCCTTGACATCAGCCACATAGACAGACGGATGGCGAACCGTATAGCTATTATAGCAAAAGATGATGCGCACGTCAATGCCTAATTGCAAATTTCCGAAAAAAATCTCCTGAAAATTGCGGATTTACGCGTTGCGGACGATGCTTTCCAGCACATTGACCATTGCTTCCATCGCCTCGACGGTAATCATTTCCTTTCTGCCATGGAAATTATAACCGCCGGTGGAGAGATTCGGGCAGGGCAGTCCCATGTAGGACAGGCGCGCGCCGTCCGTGCCGCCGCGGATGGGGGAGATGACGGGGGTCACGCCGTTTGCCTCAAATGCCGCTTTCGCCTTCTCCACCACGTCCATGTGCTGCTCCATGATTTCGCGCATGTTGCGATAGCTGTCGCGGATGACGCACTCGAACGTCCCCGCGCCCCACTTCTGGTTCAAGTAGTCGGTAATCTGCTGCACGGTCGTCTTGCGCGCGTCGAACTTCTGCGCGTCGTGGTCGCGGATGATGTATTGCAGCGTCGCCAGTTCCTCGTCGCCCTCCATGTGCATCAGGTGGTAGAAGCCCTCGTAGCCGCAGGTGTGCGCGGGCGTTTCCGCCGGGGGCAGCATGCTGTTCCACTCAATGGCCATCAGCAGGGCGTTGCGCATCTGGTTCTTCGCGCTGCCGGGGTGGATGTTCACGCCGTGTACCTTGATGGCGCACGACGCGGCGTTGAAATTCTCGTACTCCAGTTCGCCAAGCGCGCCGCCATCCACCGTGTAGGCGTAATCCGCGCCGAAGCCTGCTACATTGAAGTGATCCGCGCCGCTGCCGATTTCTTCGTCCGGCGTGAAGCCGATGCACACCGTGCAGTGCTCCGGCGCATCGGGGGCGGTCAGCCGCTTGCACAGCGCCATAATTTCCGCCACGCCCGCCTTATCATCCGCGCCCAGCACGCTGTCGCCGCTGGTGACAATCAGCTCCTGCCCCTGCAAGTCCTTCAGGAACGGGAAGCCGTCGATGACCACGCCGTTTTTGAGCGTGATGGCGCTGCCGTCGTAGTGTTCGATGATGACGGGGTGCGTCGGGCCCTTCACGCCGTCGGATGTATCCATATGCGAAATCAGCCCGACTTTCGCCGGATGATTGCCCTTGGCGGGAATCGTCGCGTACACATAGCAGTGGTCGTCTACGCGGGCGTTTTCGATGCCCATTGCATGCAGCTCGTCCACCAGCATTTTTGCCAGCACCCACTGGTTCGGCGTGGACGGGCAAGTGCCGCTCGTCTCGCTGGAGGTCGTTTCAATCTGGACATACCGCAGGAAATTTTCTTTGACGTTGGACATGGGAAACCCTCCTTATATAATGTAGATTTTGTGGATGATGTGGATTTTTGCCGTCGCTGACCGGGCTTGGCGTTTCACAACGGCGAAAGCGCTTTATTCCGCGTGATGATGCAGCGCCGCGATTGCGGTCTGAATCCCATCCACCGCCGCGGATACGATGCCGCCCGCGAACCCCGCGCCTTCGCCTGCCGGGTACAGCCCATCCACCCGCTCCGCCATCAGCGTCTCCCGATTTCGGGGCAAACGCACCGGCGACGACGAGCGCGTCTCCACGCCTGTCAGCAGCGCATCCGGATGCGCAAAGCCATGCAGCTGCCCATCCATCCGCCGAATGCCGAACTTCAAGTCCTCGATGATGAAATCAGGCAGGCACGCGCGCAAATCCGCCGGCACAGCGCCCGGACGGTAGGTCGGCTGCACGTCACCAAGGCGCGTCGTGGCGCGGTCGTGCAGCAAATCCTCCACGCGCTGCACCGGCGCTTTGTACCCGCCGCCGCCAAGCCGGAATGCCGCCTGCTCAATGCTCCGCTGCCACACGAAGCCCGCCAGCGGGTGATCGTCGCCAAAGTCCTCCGGACGCACGCCCACCAGCAGCGCACTGTTCGCGTTTTCGCCCGCGCGCGCGTGGTAGCTCATGCCGTTGACGCACAGACCATCCGGCTGACTTGCCGCCGCAATCACCTCGCCGCCCGGACACATGCAGAAGGTGTATGTTCCGCGGCCGTCGGGCGTATGGACGGCGAGCTTGTAATCCGCCGCCTTCAGCGCGGGGTGCGTCCAGCATTTGCCGTATTGGCTCTGGCTGATGAGCGCTTGCGGATGCTCAATGCGCACACCCATGGCGAATGGCTTCTGCTCCATGCGCACGCCTTGCCGGAACAGCATCTGCATGGTGTCGCGCGCGCTGTGACCGATGGCGAGAATCACCGTGTCGGTGCGGATTTCCTGTGTTTTGCCGCCGCAGAGCACCGTGATGCCCTCCATGCTTTCGCCGCGCATCATCAGCCCGGTCAGGCGCGTGTCAAACCGCACTTGACCGCCCAGCTGGATGATTTCCTGCCGCATCGAGCGTACAACGCCCTTGAGCAAATCCGTACCGACGTGCGGTTTTGCGATGTACAGGATGTCCTCCGGCGCGCCGTGATCGACGAAGGTTTGCAGCACCGTGCGAATCAGCGGTGATTTCGTGCCGGTGGTCAGCTTGCCGTCGGAAAACGCACCCGCGCCGCCCTCGCCGAACTGCACGTTGCTTTCCGGGTCGAGGATGCCCTGCTCCTGCATCATCTGCACGGATTTTGTGCGCTCCTCGACGGGCTTGCCGCGCTCGATGAGAATCGGCTGCACACCCGCGCGTGCCAACGTCAGCGCAGCAAACAGCCCCGCCGGGCCAGCCCCGACGACAACGGGTGGATGCTCGAACCGCGCTTTCGGCAGCGTCGGCGCCTTGGGGAAGGTGAACGGCGCCGCAACCCCCGGTTTGAGCCGCGCGAGCACCTTCGCTTCATCCTTCAGCGTCACCGCGACGCTCAGGACGAAGTGCACATCCGCCTTGTCGCGCGCATCGACCGCCTTTTTGAGCGGCACGACGCTTTTGAGCTGCTCCGGCGCGCATTTCAGCTTGCGGAGAATCAGCGCATTCAGCGTTTCAGGGGTGAAATCGAGGGGGAGGGAGAGAGAATCGAGACGAAGCATGGGGAACTCCTTTGTTTAATGCGGAATTAGGCACGCCGTCCCCGAATAAACACGCGGGCACAGCATGAGAGCGTCACCAACTCAATCGCGCGAAAGGGTCAAGGGACGAAGTCCCTTGCAGGGTGCAGGG
>ERZ780177.311-NODE-311-length-55702-cov-6.999012_pt1 | contig 55702 bp, 39 predicted proteins | sample MGYA00510973_ERZ780177 | MGnify/ENA primary metagenome ERZ780177 (study PRJEB29588, sample SAMEA2144396) | human gut metagenome | biome: human gut; feature: human-associated habitat; material: faeces | place: Denmark | collected 2008/2010 ...
AGTTGCTTTTATTTCTGTTTCTTTCTTTTGATTTTCGTATTTAAGGTATTAGGCTCCCCTCTTTTAAAAAAGTGAATAGGGCAAGCCCTTTTATAAACGCGTTTTTCTATGATAGTTTAGGGAAAAAGTGTATATCAAAATATCTAGTAAAAGAGCTACTTTAATTGGCATTTTATCTGTGATTAATTGTTTGATTTCTATATAACTAATCTCTTCCCTATAGTTTCTTATAATCTTAAGCAAACGGAACATGTTTTGCTCATTTTTCTGCAATATTACAAATGGATTTTTATCTATCCTTTTGAACAGATGTTTATTGTTGGATGTTTTTGTTGTATATTCGAGTATATTGATGTCAATGATATAAAAGACTTTTTGTTCAGTGTTTCTATATAGTGAATGAATAACAATTTGTTGAGCACTTTCTCCATTATTTTGTTGCTCATATTTTAAGTTATTAAGCAATAAATCTATTAGAATTATAATTGACTATTGATGGATACTTTATGTTGGTGAAGGTATTTATAATTCCCCTCAATTGTGGATGTTGTAATTATTAAAATCTCCAGCTTTAGCCTTTGTTTACTTCAATTATAGGACTAAAAGCAAGAGATTTTTAGACTGTAATTTATAGATGAGAAGTAAGGTGATTTCTGTTCTTTTATCTACTTTATCTGATTAAATATAGAGCCTTTCGAGAGAAACTGTTTTATAATCATTTTCTTTTATTATATGGACACAAATCAATTGTCAGTTTTTTGAGCTGTTCATCCGAAAGATGCATATTTTTCAAAAGGTTCAATAATTCTTCCTGACGTGGCTGCCCCAGTGTCATGCGGAACAAAGCAAGCACCTTGATAAGACGTTCATATTTATATCGGTCGCGGCTGAGCGGATAAAGCGGAACAATACGTTCTATGTATTCCAATTTTGCCCGTTGTTCTTCCGTCAGTTCTGCCACAGGAAGACACCAATAAGGAACAATATCCGAATGCATACCCTTCAAATTTGAATAAGCCATAGAAAACAGTTCATCCCAAGTATGGAAAGTTTCATTGCCATACAATTTTACCACATTTCTGCGGATAGCCAGACACTTAAAACGATTGATACGGCCTTCCCGTTGCTCTAGATCTACAGGATTTGATGGTAGATTCCAGTGAACAATCTTTCTGGCATACCAATGAAAATCAAGACCTTCCTGACCTATTGATGTTGTTGAAAGCAGGAACGGACGGAAAGGAGAATTGAAAGCCTTACGAATATTAGTGGTACGAGCGACAGATTTGTCAGTGACCGTTTTGTCAATGAATGGAATAGCAAAATGACAACGCATAAGTTGTTTCTTTTCTTCCATTCCCAATGAATCGGTTGTATCTATGCTAAGATTGCTTGTGCCAATAATTGCCTCCGTAACAGTATGTCCCAACATCTTTGTTTGTGTCATGTGGGCATATTCATCAATTACAGCCTGCAGGTTACCTACCACACAGTAATCAAGAACTGATTCGTAATAATCATCATCGTTCTTTTTGTTATACATCAGGTCTATCACTGCTGCACTTTCAGGTTTGTTGAATACTGAGACGATTGCTTTGGCCACCATTTGGGCATCTTCTTCATTGCCGGATTGCCGATAAGCACATACAGCTGGTGAAGCGATGGCAATATCTGTCATCACATCCAATGCATTTGAAGGCACATACAAGTCGTTCAAATCTTCCACTGGCTTTCCATCCAGTATTTTCATGAGAGTAAGAATAAGTTTGGCGTTGTTTCGCCCTTGTTGTGGAATACTACTTATGATAGTATTCTGTGCAAATTCTTCTTGAATTCTCTGTTTTATGATTTTCCGGATTGAGGAAAGTTTCTCTCCATAAAATGTGGTAGGAGAGAAAAGACCGGATAGGGTTTGGCAAGGATACTCTAATAATCCGTCGGCTCTTAAACGATTCTCGCCATAACGGTTCTTCTTTTGAGAAGTATAGCGTATCTCTGCTTCTACCTTCTTTAACTCTCCCAAAGTATATAACTCCGAATAATATGACATCATGATGGAAATCATTCTCGGTACCATTTCCCATGAAGAGAATAGGATAATCTTGGAGAAGTTGCGAGCTTCGTTACTCTCAAATACACCTCCGGCTTTATAGTATGGATTAGAGGCAGGAACCCAAAGCAACAACTGTGTTTTCTTCTCGTGACGTGTACCAAATACGAGGTCGTGGAGATACTTTAATTTTCCATTAGCAGCAGGAATGGGACGATAATTATTGATGGCATACTTCGATAGAAGCAATGCGTCCATTTTTCCATATCTTTTTACGTCTGAGTGTTGTAATGCCGAAGCAATTCGTTTCTTCAGTTCGTATTTATCCATAAAGGACAACAAATAGGGTGAAGATTTGACGTATTCCATGGGGAGATTACCTAAGCGCACTTTCGTATTTTCTTGATTTAGACAATCCATCAGATACTGCCCCTCTGCAAAAGAAAGGATATCTTCCGGCACGACCTGCACGTCACATACACGGGAATCGTCTATAATGCCACTGTTAAACCGTTCCGTGCGGCACATCACCCCATACAGTGCTTCTTCCGCTTCATTCTTGGTTACCACAAGTGGTGTTAAATCAACCACATCTGTACGTTTGAGTGCAGCAGAATAGGTGTGCCATATCAACTTGAACCGGTCGGCTTTATCTTTTGTGGCATATAGGAAATCCATTACTTTCATAAAGTCCTGATAGTGCTCGTCATTCCCATTTGTATTTAACTCTTCAAGGGTGGAATAAGGTTTGTAGGGCGTAGCGGAAAGCAACAGAATCTTCGTATTGGAACGCTTGTCGTCAAAGAATTTGTTGGCCAGCATGGATTGCTCGTCATCGCCTTGTTCAAGCAGCGAATTGAAGCGTTGAAATTCATCCATGATGACTAGGTCCGGATCGAGCATATCTATACTGATTTCTGCAAAAATACGACGCAGCTTGTTAATCATGTCTGCCCGCTGACGATTGTCGCAACCAGTCTGTGCATACTCAATCAGTTGATTAATGATGGTATCTGACAAAATCGTCTGTAACTTACCATGCATTTCACGAAGATAATCTTCTCCGCATAAGCCGATTATGTAATTATAAGTATGGATAAGCTCCTGCCAGTTTTTTACATTACAGCTAAGAAAATTGCTGATAACTTCCTTATAGTCTTTGAATTGAGTCAGTCCGCATAAAATATCACACATCAAGGCACGTTCATTGGCCGTTCCTTGTGCACTGTAAAAACGGAAGGAAGTGGAAGGAGTCAACGGAATGATTGATTCAGGCATTTCTCCTTTCTCATGTTGTTTTGCAATCTGTTTTTCAGCTAACTTTATATAGAGATGTTGCATTGACAAACGGCTCTCGCTGATGCTCATCCGATTTTCAACCCCTAATTTCTCAATGTTCTGGTCGGCTATGTTGGCATTCGAACAGATATAAACCACCTTGAAGAAGTCATCCTTCTCCTGCTTGTGCCATTCACGAACTAGGTTGATGACTTGTTTGGCCACGAACGTCTTGCCTAATCCCACTTCGTCGGCTAGCAACACCCGTCGATGACCTAAGTTTTTATAGATATGCAGAATGCGATCTGCCGTAGCGCGCTGAAAATCCTTTACTTCCTGACTCATAAGCGTTTTATTTGTTTAATAACGTTTTCAAATGTGTTGTACATCTCCATGAAATGGTCTGGGATGACTGTCTCGTTTGCTTTCTCTACGATTTGTCGGATAGAAGCGATGCGGTCAGGGTCTTTATAGGTCATTTTCACCATGTCCTCATAAAGTGAGGTACTAATTTGCTGTTCCAAAGAGGATGCCTTATCATTGGCCAGCTCCTTTTCCAGTTGTTGGCTTTCCAATATATACTGTTCCACCTCATCGGTTAGCATGAATGCCAGATAGTTGATGAACTTTCCTTTCGTATTGATAAAGGAGCGGAATATCGCTTTGTCTCGTTCATCGGTTGGTATTCCCTCCGTCTGTATTTTTATCAGACGACGCAAGTCTCCAATCCGTATCGTGTAAAATTCTGTTAATGAATCCAGTGCCATATCTTTAAATGTCAGTCCGTCAGCCAATACTTGTTCCTTGCCGTCACATCCTAAAGGATAAAGAAAAACAGGCTCTGAAGGCATTCTGTTAGTCTGGCATTGTATGGTGACGGTATAGCTTCCGTCATTAGACGTAACTCGTGCCAGCTGAATGGCCGAAATTGCACGACGCAACATCAATTCGTTGGTGACGTCCTCTTTTTCAGAGTCTTCCTCTGGCACCGAAAGAACCTGCTCAAACAAACATTCCTTGCTGTCGTTTATCAGTTCACTCCGGTATTTTTCATACGAAGATTTATAGGGAGCAAACTTCAGGTGCAGTAAAAACTCCACATTCCGTCTGAATCCATTCATGGTGGCATTGGTAGAACCAAGATACAGATGGTTATAGCTGAGATTGCCATCGTTTCGGCGTATGAAATACACTTTCTCGTGCAAGTCGACAGCTACATCTTTTTCTACCTTATCGGTCAGTACTTCCTTGGGAGCATAAACACCACCATTATTAAACAAGTTTATTACCTCTTGTGTAACTGATGAATGTCGTGTGATGAGTGTCTTTTTAGCACTAGGATTGCAACTGACCATCTGATTCAAAATATTCTTATCCACGAAGGGGGAGATAACCAGCATTTCTGCCGCATGATTCAGCATACTTTGTTCAAAGCACTTTGTATATCCATCATATCCAGGTATCCCCATAGGGAAAAACTCGTAATCTTCAAAAGGAGAATCGGTAAGGTCAAATTGTTCAATGTAGTCGATGTCCTTACAGATAGAACGCATATTTTTACGGATAGTACGGTTGTCGGCTTTTGCGATTAACCATGTGAGGAAGTCCACAAGCGGTGCATGTTTGACTTGCGCTTTTCTTGTGACCGGTTGGGTGCCGATTTTACCGACAAGTTCACATACTACGTCCAGATCGTTGGAACCGGTAAGGTTGCGGGAAAGGACAATAAGTTTAATTTGCTGAGCACCAGTGTCCGGGTTTGTTTCTTTTATAATCCATATCTTGGGATGAAAATTGACGAAACCGCCTCCCTTTGCTTGCAGTGTTACTTGTACAACGCTCTGCTCCAGAAGTGAATACACTTTGGAGTTGGCTTGCGGTACTGCCATACATCCGGCATTGCAGAAAACGGCAAACTTACCAGCTGATTTATTGATAGTCTCCAATATTAGGTGAGGAGAGCGCATGGCTGTTTCTGTCAGGTCGGTCATTGTGCCCAACATAAAGGGCACTGATAACAAGGAAGGCATGTCCAGACTATAGGTAGTACAAACCGCATAATCAATTACAAAGCCATTGCTTTGCAACACATCCGTATAGATAATATCATTCCATAATGCATCAGCCATTGATAGCCTCCTTTCTTAATTCCTCGGCAAAGGTTTTTACCGTTTCCCATCGGTAGGTGAGTTTATAGTAGTGTATGCGATTTCTTTTATTATAAATATATGCTGGATTTCCAATTTTTCTTCGATTCTCTTTTACTCTTCGCTCCCGGTTGATAATCAACTGATCCAAACCGCCATCTTCTTCAATGTCATTGGCTGCAATGCGTTCCGCAACTTCTTTGCAAAACCATTTTCCGCTGTTCTCCCGTATGCTTACTGCATTCAGCACTTTATCTATGCTCGTACCACTATTCCGGTATTCTTCAAGTTTTTCCTGAAATTCGATTCGCATTTCTTCATCCTGGTATTGCGAATATATATAGTTATAGCGGATGTGTACCATATATATAAAATCAGCGAAGCGTCGGGCCAAATCTTGTAATTCTCCAATCTCCTGTGGCAAATGACGGAAGGGAATCTGTTCAAAACTATCGGCTATCGCAAAGTCAGGATTATCTACGATGTAACGTAATAAGGTTCCTTGACATGCTTCTGCGTTCAGAATGTGATCCACAATGAAGTCTTTATCCTCTACGGTCAGATCTAATGTACATTTCTGGGTAAAATCATAATCTACATTAGGAAAAGAGCAGAACTGGAACAAGCCTGACATCTCATCCGCATCGTCATTTGTATCTTCATTATCCGTCTTGGTCAATTTAGGGGCATTGTGCAATGCCTTTGAAGTTGAGTAGATTAGTTCATATAACTGTGGACTACGTAAAATTCCAAAAGTCTGTAATCCGGAATTGTAGATGTATGCCGGATCATATTTTACATAATTGTTTCCACTTTTACCAATCATCTCACTTCCTGTGATACCTCGTTTGTCCGCACTGCCATCGTATAGATTTTTTGTCATGATCCGTTCCAGACGGATAATTTCCGCTTTCACCTCCGATAAACGGTTATATCGTTTTTCTGTAGCCTTACGATAGAGTTGTGGCATGAGCGAGAAATACTTCATGTGCTTTTGCAGGGTAGATATTCCGGGAAACATACGGTCTGCAAAAGCGTCACGGATACGGCCAATGCCGAGTTCGTCGAGAGCTACAGATTCCGAAGTCATTTTCAGTACTTGCATGACTCGGGTTTGTTCTTCTCTGTTGCTGTGTATATATCCTAATTTCATAAAATAGCTAATTTGTGTTACAAATCTAATTATTATTCTTCTTGTAAAGATGGTCTATTTTGTAAAACTCTCCATTTTTACCTTCTTTTATCAGCAAACATTCCTGGTGTTTTGATTCTTTCCATTGACCATATAAATCAAGTCTTAATACCTTATACTTATTATTGCTGTTTTCCAATAATATATCAGCTTTGAAACCTTCTATTTGTTTTTCTACAGTGCATAAATCATAACGGTCTTTTAAATTCACAAGTATTTCTCTACTGTGACTGCAACAATTTTCATCTGATGAAAAATGATACCATGTTCTTCGTCGGTCATGTGCAGGGCTTCATTGACACGGTAATCGAAAAAGGAATAATTCTTTATCGTCTTTTCCAACGGGGTGCCGTGCAACAGGTCTGGATGGAACAGCAGTGCCCAGCCTGTCAGCATCACTCGTTCACCGTTGTCCTCTTTTCCGCCGATCTGTCCGGGGGCGACGCAGATGACCGTTCCCTTCTTGTAGTCGTACTTCCCACAACCGTATGCCAGGTCTATTTCCGCTTCGTCATGAAAGAAAATGCCATAAATGCTGTAATTGTTCAGGCTATGACGCACTGGGGACACTTCCGCATAGTCAATGACACTGACCAGCGGATGCCTGTCGGTATGTCCTACCCACCGGCTGTAATCGCCCACGTTTCTGACCTTCAGAATTTTGTTCATAGCATTTATATAGCTCCTTTCTTGCGAATACAAAGGTACATTATTTCAATCACATAGCCGAATGTCTGACATACCAAATTCAGTAAAAATGATACAAGTTACCCACTTATCGTTAAGTCCGCTGTCGTATAACCCGGTAATTTTGCATCATCAAAAGAAATCAAATGATGAATGAATGAATTGACATTCCAGCGGAATTGTATGAAGATGAAGTCGTGTGCTTCTTTGCAGACCGTTATCATACTTCTACCGAAAACGTGGTGAGATGTTTTCTCGTGCAAGACGGGATTTGCCCGAAACAGGAAAACGAACCCATGACTTTCCGGTTGGAAGATAATGAAATGGAGATCATGCGGGGCTTGACTTATGGAGGTCATTCTTAAAAATTACAGGATTTATGGATAGAAGAGATTTTTTGAAAATGTCATCAATGACGGCTTTATTGGCTGCCGGGGAATGGACGGGATTGTCGAAAGTCTTTGCTCAATCTACCTCGCAGTCTAAAAACGGTTATTCAAACGGAAATAATCCATCGGGGAATATGGAATACAGAAACCTCGGAGGACTGGCCGTATCAGCCATCGGTCTGGGCTGCCTGCCGATGGTAGGCTATTATGGCGGGAAATATGAAAAAAGGGATATGATTGCCTTGATCCGGCGTGCTTACGACAAGGGTGTGACCTTTTTCGATACGGCGGAGGTGTATGGACCTTATACCAGCGAAGAGTGGGTCGGCGAAGCACTCGCCCCGTTCCGTGACAAGGTAAAAATCGGTTCGAAGTTCGGCTTCGGCGTGGAGGAAGGCAAGCCGACCGCACTCAACAGCCGACCCGACCATATCCGCCGTGCGGTGGAAGGGTCGCTCCGGCGGTTGCGTACAGACCGTATCGACCTCTTGTACCAACACCGTGTCGATCCGAACGTGCCGATGGAAGAGGTCGCCGGCACGGTCAAGGATTTGATGCAGGAGGGAAAGGTATTGCACTGGGGACTGTCGGAAGCCAGCGCACGCTCCATCCGTCGCGCCCATGCCGTATGTCCTTTATCAGCGGTACAGAGCGAATATGCTATCTGGTGGCGAGAACCAGAAACGAAGATATTTCCGACGCTTGAAGAACTGGGCATCGGTTTCGTTCCCTATTGCCCGTTGGGACGTGCTTTCCTTACCGGGGTAATCGACGGGAACAGCCGCTTCAAACAGGGAGACCGCCGATGGAACCTGCCGCAATTCACGCCCGAAGCCTTAAAGCACAATATGCCGCTTGTCGCCCTTGTCCGCAAATGGGCGGAACGCAAAGGCATCACCCCGGCGCAGTTCGCCCTCGTGTGGATGCTTTCGCGCAAGGCGTGGATAGCCCCGATACCCGGCACGACCAATCCCGGCCATCTGGATGATTTTCTCGGTGCGGCAACCGTTCGTCTCACTCCCTACGAAATGGAAGAGTTCGACAAGGAATATGCTGCAATCGACCTTATGGGGCACCGTGCCGACCCGTTTACCGAAAGCCAAATCGACAAATAAAGAGTATAAATGATGAAAAAGTTTTTATTGATTCCGTTTTTATTGCTTGCCGTCTTGTCCAGGGCGGCTTGCGGAGGCGGTTCTGACGAGCCGTTCACTCCTGAACAGCCCGAACAGCCGGAAAATCCGGGCAGCGGTGATGATTCCGATGATAATCCCGACACGCCTGTTCCCGGTGGGAACGGTCGCTACCTTGTTCTTTATGCTTCCCGCACGAACAATACCGAACGTGTGGCGCAACTGATTCAGACGACACTCGACTGCGACATGCTTGAAGTGGAGCCGGAAACGGCATACGACAATGATTACAACTCCATGTTGGAACGGTCGCAAGAAGAACTGGCTGCCATCCGTCAGGGCAATTATCCGTCTGTCAAAACCTCGATGGAGAGTTTTGACGATTACGACATCGTATTCGTCGGTTATCCAATCTGGTACGGCAGTATGGCGACACCGATGCAAACATTCCTGCATTCCCATGCCTCCAAACTTGCCGGAAAACAAATCGCCCTGTTCGCCACCAGCGGCAGCAGCGGCATTTCCGCTTCGGTCAGCGAGGCCCGTAGCCTTTGCCCCGATGCGACAATCATCGACCGTACCCTATTACTGACCTCTTCAGGTCTTTCGCAAATGGCGACACGTGTCCCATCATGGCTTGAAGAAATCGGAGCGAGCCGTGAAGAATCGGAAACACCGGACGAAACATCTCTGAAAATGAAGATCTCGGTTGGCGACCGCACGATTACCGCCACGATGGAAGACAATGCGGCAGGCCGGGATTTCCTCTCCCGTCTGCCGTTGGAGGCTACGCTGAACGACTACAACAACACGACCGAGAAAATATTTTATCCCGATCCGGCTCTGACGACCGAAGGCGTGACACGCGGTTGTGCACCCACGCCAGGCGACATCACGATTTATGCGCCGTGGGGCAACGTGGCGATTTTCTGCAAGAACTGGTCACATAGCAACGACCTGATTAAAATAGGCCGTATCGACGGCAATGACATCGAAGCTCTGAATATCGGAGGAGATATAACAGTAAAATTTGAAAGGCAATAAGTATGACGATAGAAGATTTCAAGACATACGTAAAGACACGGAAGCCTCTTGATACGGAGGAAATACACCGTTTTATGGACGAGATGAGCAACGAAGCCCGTCGCGTCACTTTCCGTCTGAATACGGCTTATCATACGCCGGATGAAGTACGTGGACTGTTATCCAAACTGTTCGGCTATGAAGTTCCGCAATCATTGCGCGTTTTTCCACCCCTCTATGCGGATTTCGGTAAAAACATCACCGTAGGCGAAAATGTGTTTATCAACGCCTGCTGTCATTTTCAAGACCACGGTGGAGTCATGATAGGCGACGGATGCCAGATAGGTCATAATGTGGTCTTTGCCACGCTCAACCACGGTCTTGCACCAGAAGAACGAAAATCCACTTATCCTGCACCTATCGTATTAGGCAGGAATGTGTGGGTTGGCTCGAACGCCACCATTCTGCAAGGCGTGACCATCGGTGACAATGCCGTTATTGCGGCAGGCGCGGTCGTTACGAAAGACGTAGCGGCAGGTACGGTCGTGGGCGGCGTCCCGGCACGGTTCATCAAGAATATTAACAACAAGTAATAACTTAAAAACAAGTCGATTATGTTAGGCAATTTCACTTTTCACAATCCCACGAAACTATACTTCGGAGAAAACTCATTGGAGAATTTGAGTAAAGAATTAGGCAAGTACGGAGAAAAAGTCATGTTAGTGTACGGCGGCGGCTCCATCCGCAAGAACGGCATCTACGACGCAGTGCTGGCGGAGCTGCGCAAAGCGGGCAAGCAGACGGTCGAACTGTCTGGTGTCATGCCCAACCCCACCATCGAGAAGGTGATGGAGGGCGTGGCACTCGCAAGGAAAGAGGCGGTGGATTTTATCCTTGCCGTCGGCGGCGGGTCTGTCTGCGACTATTGCAAGGCGGTGGCAGGCTCCGCGTACTGCGAACATGACCCGTGGGAATATTATTTCAACAACTGGGGCGAAATGACCTGCCGGTGGATTCCTGTCGGCTGCGTGCTCACGATGGCTGGAACGGGGTCGGAAATGGACAGTTGTTCCGTCATTTCCAAACACAGCAAAAACCGGAAGAAGTTCTATTATTTCCGCAATCCGGATTTCTCCATTCTCAATCCCGCTTACACTTATACCGTGCCCAAGCACCATACGGTGGCAGGCATTTACGACATCATGTCGCACATATTGGAACAATATCTTTCGGGAACGGACGACAACACGACCGACTACATCGCCGAAGGGCTGATGCGCTCCCTCGTTGTCAGCTCCCGGAAAGTGCTCGGCAATCCGGAGGATTACGAAGCACGCAGCAACATCATGTGGACTGCGACATGGGCTTTGAACGGGCTTCTCGCCTGCGGGAAGCCCACCGACTGGATGGGTCACATGCTGGGACAGGCCGTAGCCGCCTATACCGACGCTACCCACGGGCATACGCTCTCGGCTGTCAGCGGGGCTTACTACCGCCTGCTCATCGGGCGTTCCGAAGAGGCGGTGAAGAAATTCCGCCAACTGGCGACCGCCGTGTGGGATATTGTCCCGACCGGAAAGACGGACAAGGAAATCGCGTTGGAAGGACTCGCACGGATGGAGGCATGGATGCGGGAACTGGGACTGGCGATGGACATCACGGCTTGCGGTGCCGATGCGTCGCAGCTCGAAGGAATGGCCGATGCGTGCCCCATCAACGAAAGCGGCTACGTTGTCCTTACCCGTGAGGATGTGATCGAAGTGTTGCGTCAAAGCCTTTAATACCATTTTGAGGATGAGAAAATCAATAGGAATCATCTTGTTTCTCTCCCTTTTGTTATCGTGCAATACGCAACCGGCAAAGGAGGGAAACAAACAAAACAGTACGGAAATGGAAAAGAAGAATATCGGAAACCTGCTTGCCCTCTATCCCAAACCGATGACCGTTGTCGGTGCGGAGGTTGAGGGCAAAGTGAACTGGCTCGTTGTAGGGCATACGGGCATCATCGGCCACGACCGGATTCTCGTGAGCATGAGCAAAAACCATCATACCAATCAAGGGATAAGGAAGTCGAAGAAGCTCTCCATCAACCTTGTCAGTCGTGAAATGCTGCCGAAAGCCGACTATGTGGGCAGCGTGAGCGGCGCATCGGTCGATAAATCGAACGTATTCGACTATCATTGGGGAGAGAACGGCACGCCCGTAATCGACGCCTCGCCGCTGACGATGGAGTGCGACGTAGTGGACATCTACGAAACCGAAGGCTTCGACAACTTCATCTGCTCCGTCGCTAACACTTACGCTGCACCCGAAGTGCTTGACGGCAACGGGAAACTCGATTATACACGGTTGAAACCCGTGCTGTTCGAGTTTCCGACCTATTCCTACATCGCCACTGGAGAGATTATCGGCAAATGCCTGAACTTGGACAAGCAGCCGGGAATGTGCGCCAAGGAGCCGATGACCGCCGACGGTATCGTGCGCCTGTCGAAAATCGAGGTTTACCCGCAGCATCTCGACGAGTACATGAAATACGCGACCGAGGTGGGCGAAGTCTCCCTGCGTACCGAACCGGGCGTATTGACGATGTACGCAGTCAGCGAAAAGGAGAATCCCTGCAAGGTAACCATCCTCGAAACTTATGCGAGCCGTGAAGCCTACGAGAAGCATATCGCTTCCGAACATTTCCAAAAATACAAGCAGGGGACGCTGCACATGGTCAAGTCGCTGGTGTTGTCTGACCAGACGCCGCTCAATCCCGCGAACCGAATCAATAACTTCATTCAAAAAGAATCATGAACCGAATTATTTTAATTTCAGTATTCACCGTTTTAACATTTAATGTTATGGCACAGGAAAAGATAGTACAGACAGCAGGGCGCGATCAGTTAGGCGGGTTCGCCCCGAAATTCGCAGAACTCAACGACGACGTCCTTTTCGGCGAGGTATGGAGCCGCACCGACAAGCTCGGTCTTCGCGACCGCAGCTTGGTGACGATTACCTCGCTCATCAGTCAAGGTATCACAGACAACTCGCTGACATATCATTTGCAGTCGGCGAAGAACAACGGTATCACCCGCACCGAAATCGCCGAAATTATCACGCATATCGGTTTTTACGCGGGTTGGCCGAAGGCATGGGCGGCATTCCGTCTGGCGAAAGAGGTATGGGCGGAAGAGACGACCGGAGAGGATGCAAAAGCTGCATTCCAACGCGAAATGATTTTCCCCATCGGTGAACCCAACACGGCGTATGCCCAATATTTCACCGGCAACAGTTACCTCGCACCGGTTTCGCGTGAGCAGGTGAATATTTCCAACGTGACTTTCGAGCCTCGCTGCCGCAACAACTGGCACATCCATAAAGCCACGAAAGGCGGCGGACAGATGCTTATCGGTGTGGCCGGGCGCGGCTGGTATCAGGAAGAGGGCAAACCGGCGATAGAGATTTTGCCCGGAACGGTCATTCACATTCCGGCCAATGTAAAGCACTGGCATGGTGCGGCAGCCGACAGCTGGTTCGCGCATCTGGCGTTCGAGATTGCAGGCGAAAACGCTTCCAATGAATGGCTGGAACCCGTTACCGACGAAGAGTATGACAAACTTAAATAATCAGCCGCATGTATAGATTTTTATTGATATTGCTGTCGGTGGTCGGCATGGCTACCGCCACCGGGCACAACAAAGACAGGATATGAACAAAGGAGGATCAAACCATAAAATATTGGTAGCCTATTTCTCGGCGACGGGAACGACGGCACGAGCGGCCGAAAAACTGGCGAATGTTACGGGTGGAGAGCTTTATGCGATTGTGTCTGCACAACCCTATACGAGTGCCGACCTCGACTGGAATGACAAGCGGTCGCGCAGTTCGGTAGAGATGAACGACCCTAAATCGCGTCCGGCAATCAAAGGCAGAAAGGAAAACATCGCCGATTACGATGTCATCTTCATCGGTTATCCCATCTGGTGGGACCTCGCGCCGCGCATTATCAATACGTTCATCGAAAGCCACGACCTGAAGGGCAAAACAGTCATCCCGTTCGCCACATCCGGAGGCAGCACGCTCGCGGGCAGCGCGGCGGCGTTGAAGAAAACCTATCCCGCGCTGAACTGGAGAGAGGGACGCCTGCTTAATCGTGCCGATGAGAAAAGCATTCGCAACTGGGTAGATAACTGCAAGCTATGAAAAGAAGAAAGATTCGCAGTTTAAGCGTCAGTGAAATAGGCATGGGCTGTATGGGATTCTCCCACGGATACGGCCAAGTACCGGGCGCAGGATATGCCGAAGAAGCCATTCGGGAAGCGTTCGGCTATGGATGCAATTTTTTCGATACGGCAGAAGGATACGGGAAGGAGCTTTATTATCCCGGACATAACGAGGAGATTGTCGGGCGTGCGGTCAGAGGCTTTCGCAATGAGGTTGTGATTGCCACAAAACTGCATATCCGGCCTGAGGCGGTTGAAGATTGCGGCTCCGTTTATGCTGCCATCCGCCGCCACCTTGAACGCTCGTTAAAGAATTTGCAGACCGATTACGTGGACTTGTACTATCTGCACCGCATCAACATGGAGGTGGACTATCTGGAGGTCGCCCATGCGATGGGCAGGCTCATTCAGGAGGGACTTGTCCGCGAATGGGGCATTTCGGCGGTGGACAAGGCTCAACTTGAAGCGGCGCATGCCGTAACGCCCGTAGGTGCCGTGCAGAATATCTACTCTATGGTGGAGCGCACTTCTGAAAAAGATGTCATTCCTTTTTGCGTGGGAAACGGGATTGCTTTTGTGCCGTTCTCACCTGTCGCCAGCGGACTTTTATCCGGAAAAATTACACCGGATACGGAGTTCGGTCAGGTCGATGACGTGCGTGTATGGGTTCCACAACTGAAGCGGGAGAACATAACCGGCAATATGCCCATTGTCGAAATGCTCAGGAGTTTTGCCGCAGAAAAGCAGGCGACTCCAGCGCAGGTCTCTTTGGCTTGGATGCTCCGTAAATATACGAATGTCGTGCCCATTCCCGGCTCGAAGAACAAAGAGCGCATCATGGAGAATCTGCGGGCGTGCGAAATGCAACTGACAGATGAAGAGTTCGACAGGCTGGATTCCGAACTCGACAGATTGCCGGTATATGGCATACGCGGTCATGCGGAGACCGAACAGACTTCATTCGGAAACAACTGGTTAAAACTAAAATAATTCAAGCATGAAAAGAATTCTGATTTTAGGAGCATCCGGGACATTCGGGAAAGCTCTTGTCGAGAAGCTGAGCAATGACGAAGAGTGTCATCTGACGCTTGCATCCCGTCATGCCTCGGCTTGCTACCACGAAAGTGAGCGATGCCATGTCGTCGATTGTGACGCCATGAAAGCGGATGATTTGCAGCAGGCGATGGCGGGTTGCCATGTGGTGTATTGCGCCATATCGGGCGACGATTTACCCGTTATCGCTGAAAAAACGGTATCAGCCATGAAGAAAGCCGGTTTACGCCGTATTATCTTTATGGGAGCCGTGGGAATCTACGATGAGATTCCGGCGGACATGGACGATGAAGACAATGTTAGAAACAATCCCGACCAAATACCCAACCGCAAAGCGGCGGATATTGTGGAAAACAGCGGTCTGGATTACACGGTACTTCGTCCGGGGTATTTACGGGACGGGGATAAGGATGATTTCACATTGACTTTCAAAGGCGAACAAGCGAAAGGATATGTTTCGACCATCCCCTCCGTTGTCGGGCTTGCCGTTCGTCTTATACATGATGACACGCTCTATGTCCGTCAAAGCGTGAGTATTACCCGTGATATGTCTGATACGGAAAAACTTTGATTCACTATGGAAATACGTTTTGAAAATAAAGTGGCATTTATTACGGGTGCGGCTGGCGGTATCGGTTATGCCGCCGCACGGATGTTTGCCGAAGCCGGTGCGTCGGTTGTCATGGCCGATTTGGATAGTCGGGTAACAGACCGTGCCAAGGAACTGGAAGCGGAAGGACATAACGCCATCGGTATCAGGTGCGACGTATCGGACGAGGCACAAGTGAAAGCGGCTGTCGAAAAGGCGGTCGCTGTTTTCGGCAAGTTGGATATAGCCTATAATAACGTGGGCATACATGCCGCCGTGCGGGAAGATCTGGCGGAAACCGAAGGCTGGGATTTCGACCGGGTAATTTCGGTCAATCTGCGTGGCGTGTGGAACTGTATGAAGTACGAACTTGTCGAGATGAAAAAGCACGGCAAGGGAGCCATCGTGAACTGCTCGTCGCAGGGTGGTCTGGTAGGCATCCCCTGCATCGGGGCTTACAACGCCTCGAAGCACGGTGTACTGGGACTGACCAAATCGGCGGCGTTGGAGTATGCCCGGCAGGGAATCCGCATCAACGCTATCTGCCCCGGCACCTGCGAGACACCGATGGTACGTCAGGCCATCGAGCAGTCGCCCGACCACATGGCACGTGTCATCGACGCCATCCCGTTGGGGCGTGTCGGCAAGGCAGAAGAAATCGCTTCGATGGTGCTGCTCCTTTGCAGCGACTATGCCGGCTTTGCCATCGGACAGACTTGGGCGATGGACGGAGGATATACGGCGATGTGATAAACAATAAATAGAATGAGAAACAGATTGAAAACAATCCTTGCCATTGCCTTTGTATGGGGGATGGCAATTCAAACAAACGCACAGGAAATGAATAAAGTACCAACTGTAAAACTGAACAACGGCATGGAAATGCCGCAATTGGGAGTCGGCACGTTCTTGGTCAAGGATGATGCCGCAGAAAGAGTATGCCATGCAATCAAGGTCGGGTTCCGCCTGATCGACACGGCACAGGGCTACGGAAACGAGAAAGAGGTGGGCGAAGGCATACGCCGGAGCGGAATAGACCGCCGAGAGCTGTTCATTACCACGAAAGTGAACACTACGGAAATGCGAGGCGGCACCGTGCGGCAGTCGCTTGACAAAAGTCTTGCCGACCTCGGAACGGACTACATCGACCTCGTACTCATCCACTGGCCCGTAAAAGGACATATCAAGGAGACTTGGCAGATATTGGAGGAATACGTGGACAAGGGGAAAATCCGCAGTATCGGCGTGAGCAACTTCAACCCGCACCATCTCGACGAGTTGCTGGAGTATGCACGCATACGTCCCGTCGTCAATCAAATCGAGATCGAGCCGTACATGACCCAGCACGATGTCGTGGGCTATACGTTCCGCAAGGGTATTCAGGTGGAAGCATGGGGACCGTTGGGACAGGGCGTTACCGGCGTGCTCGATGACCCTGCAATCGGCGAGATTGCCGCCCGGCACGGTAAATCTGCCGCACAGGTCATCCTGCGTTGGCACATGCAGCGCGGGCTGGTCACCATTCCCCGCTGCGACAACGATGCGTACACGGACGAGAATATCCGTATCTTCGACTTCGAGCTTTCGCCTTCCGAAATGGAGATTATTACCGGTCTGAACCGCAACCAACGTGCGTATGAACAGAACGACCCGGATAATTTCCCGTGGTAACCGATAAATCATATCGGGGTATCAGTTGGCGGAAACAGAACTATGCGTCACACGCATTTCCTGTTGCCTGACTTGAATAATATCAGAAGTGGCAGACCATCTATCAAAGTGGTTAAATGAAAAAAGTTGAACTGATACGGACAGAAGAAAATTCATAAAGACTGTCGGTGCAGCAGCCGGAGCAACCCTGCTTTCCGGAGTCGGGATAGCGAAGGCAGCCGAATTGTTGAACGATAAAACGGATAAGAAAATGAAAATAGTAGTATTGACAGGAAGTCCGCGCCGGAACGGGAATACCAATCATTTGGCCGGACAATTCATCAAGGGTGCGGAAGAAGCCGGACACGAGGTGTACCATTTCGATTGCGCCCAGCACAAGGTTTCTTCCTGCATCGCCTGCAACCGTTGCGGAATGAACGGTCAGTGTATATTCAACGACGATTTCGGGCAGCTTCGTCCGCACCTTGTGACCGCCGATATGGTGGTATTCGCCACGCCAATGTATTACTTCGGATTCTCTTCGCAGCTCAAAGCCGTGATAGACCGCTTCTATGCGCTCAACGGGCAGGTCAAGGGAAGCGAGAAACGGTCGGCCTTGCTGATGGCATACGCTGATACAGCTGCGGAAGAAGCCGAGCCGATGCTCTCGCATTACCATACGCTGCTCCGGTATTTAGGATGGAAAGACTGTGGAACGGTCGTGGCGGAGGGAATGTGGCCGACGGGTGCGGTGAATGACACGGAATACAGTCGACAGGCTTACGAATTAGGACGTAAATGTTTCGGGTAATCATGCTACGGATTCATGTAACGATGCAATACGTTGGTTATAGAGCAGATATATCGAATTAAAACAAAACCAATATGATAACGCCCTTATTTATCGGCGGTCTGGGTATGCAGGAAATGCTACTGATCGCATTGGTCGTGCTGCTGTTCTTCGGTGGCAAGAAGATTCCCGAACTGATGAAAGGTCTCGGCAAGGGAGTACGTTCGTTCAAGGAAGGGATGAACAATATGGAGAAAGAGATCGAGGAGGAACCGGTGAAAAAAGAATAAGCGGATGGCGGCTGATACAGACAAACAATCTTTCTGGGAACATCTCGACGTGCTGCGGGCGGCTATCGTTAAGAGCCTGCTCGTGGCTGTCGTGTTCGGCGTGGCAGCATTCTGCTTCAAAGAAGAGCTGTTCGCAGTCATCCTCGCGCCCAAAGATGCAGACTTCATTACCTACCGCCTGCTCTATTCGCTCGGCGGTCTGGTGACGGAATCCGGTGCGCCGGATTTTCTCGTGAAGCTCATCAACACGGGACTGGCTGGGCAGTTCATCATCCACATGAAAGCCGCACTATGTGCAGGTGTTCTCTGTGCATCGCCATACATCCTCTACCAGTTGTTTCGCTTCGTATCGCCTGCTTTATATGTTAATGAGCGGAAATATGTGGTGCAGGTGGTCGGAGGCGGCTATGCTATGTTCGCCTTGGGTGTGGCGGTCAGCTACTTTCTGATTTTCCCGCTGACGTTCCGTTTCTTGGAAACCTATCAGGTCAGCGGTGAAGTGGAAAACATGATTGCCTTGCAATCCTACATTTCCACGCTGATGACCATGTCGTTGGCAATGGGGCTTGTTTTTGAGATACCAATTCTATCGTGGCTGTTCGCCAAACTGGGATTCCTGTCGGCCGATTTTATGCGCAAATACCGCAAACACGCCATCGTGGTTATTCTTGTGGTGGCAGCTATTATTACGCCGACTTCAGATGTATTTACGCTTTCGCTCGTGAGTCTTCCGATATGGATATTATATGAAACGAGTATTCTACTCGTGAGTAAGATTCATAATTAGTGCTATCATGTGGTTAAAATTAAAAATATCTTTCGGTTATGCCGTCTTGGTCCTGCTGTTGGCATTCATCGTCTATCAGTTCCGTCAGGAGCAGATGCAAAGACACACGCTGCGCAAGGAGGAGAAGGAGCTGGTGGCGATACACCGCCTGGCTGAAAAGAGCTACATCGGTCTATTGGACCTCTCCACCCATGCCGAGATTGCCGTCATATGGAATGATGACGACCTGAGGGAATACAGCCGCAAACGCCGTGGGGTTTGTGACAGCCTGCAGCTTCTGAAGGAATATGTCCATACCCCGTTACAGAAAAGCCATATCGATTCGTTATGTCTCCTTCTTTGGAACAAGGAACTCCTTCTTGCCAAGGCGATGCATACCTTCAATGAGCTGCAAGGTATAGGTGACATTGTGCAGGAAAGCATCCCGGCCATTGTATCGACAGCCCGGAAACAGGCTGCGCGGCAAAAGGAAAATACGGTTTCTCCGGGAACCGGTGAGAGAGATACTCCCAAAAAGAAAAGAAGCATTTGGGATATCTTCCGTAGAAAAGAAAACAAATCCGCTTACCTGCAACAGAGGGAAGAGACCGAACGTAAACGGCAGTCATTATCCGCCACCCCTCCAACCGGGACGACAACACGCATGCTCCGCTCCCTGAATGAGAGGGTCGCCCTGGAACAGGCCGAAAGGCAGGCCCGGCTACTGGCACAGATGGACAGCCTGTACACCGGCAGTGTGGAGCTGAACGGGAGGATGAACAATATGGTCTCCGAATTTGAGCGGGAGAACAACGAGCGTTTTACCGCACGCTACAAGGCCTTTGTCCTTGAACGTGACAACTCCTACTATATGGTAGTCGGCCTCGCCCTGTCCGTCTCCCTGCTGGCGATCATGCTGTATACCATCATCCACCGGGATCTGAACCGTCGTCTCCGGTACGAAAGGGAGCTTGAACAGTCCGACAGGAGGAATCGGGAACTGCTCCGCTCACGCAAGGAATTGATGGCCTCGGTGGCCCACGATCTGCGCGCCCCGCTGGCGGCCGTCAAAGGCTGCGCGGAGCTGTTGCCCTCGGAAAGCGACGTCAGCCGCAGGCCCGGCTATCTGGACAACATCCTGCACTCGTCCGATTACATGCTCGGCCTGGTAAACACGCTGATGGAATACCACCGGATGGATGAAGGCGGGGTCCGTTCCAATGACACGCTCTTCAGCCTGAAGGTCCTGTTCGAGGAAATAGCGGACGGCCATCGGCTTGCCGCCAGGCAGAAGAACCTAATGTTCACCGTATCCTTCTCCGGTCTGGACACCATCGTCTGCTGTGACGGCTCGCATATCCGGCAAATAGCCGACAACCTGCTGTCCAACGCCCTGAAGTTTACGCCCCACGGGGAGGTGCGCCTTGAGGCGGAATACCTGTATGGGGAACTTTGCATCTCTGTCCGGGATACCGGCGTGGGAATAAGCGCAGAAGAGAAAGAACGGATATTCGGGGCGTTCGAAAGGCTGGACAACGCGCGTGGCATTCCAGGGTTCGGACTGGGGCTGGCGATCACGGCCCGGCTCGTGTCTGAAATGCGGGGCCGTGTGGAGGTAAAGAGCGTCCCCGGTGAAGGCAGCCGCTTCTCCGTTTTCCTTCCCGTGCCATCGGCCGGACAGTCCGCCCCTCTGGAAGAGAAGGTGTTTCCGACCTGTGAACCGCCCGGCGGCATCCGTGTGCTGGTCATGGATGACGACCGCATCCAGCTGGAGATCACCCGGGAGATGCTCTCCCACAGCCGGATTCACTGTGACTGCTGCATGGATGTCCGGGAACTGATGGACTGCCTGAAAAGGCAGGAGTATGATCTTCTGCTGACCGACATACAAATGCCCGGTGCGGACGGCTTCTCGGTCCTTGAATTGCTGAGGGACTCGAACATCCCCCGGGCGAGGGAGATTCCGGCCATAGCCGTCACGGCACATTCCGGTAGGGAAGAGGAATATCTCTCCGCAGGTTTCGCCGGATATATCCATAAGCCTTTCTCTGCAGAAAGGCTGGTAACCGCCATCATGGGGGGCATAAAAGGGAATGGGAAAGAGTGGAGGCCGGACTTCTCCCTCCTGCTTGCCGGAGAGGACAACCGGCAGGAAATGCTGGGGCTGTTTGTCAGTGAGAGCCGCAAGGACATCGACAGGCTGTCAGCCGCCGTGAAAGAAAAGGACAGCCGGGAAATCATTTCCATCCTCCACAGGAACCTGCCGTTGTGGGAGACGGTACGTCTGGACTATCCGGTGGCGGTTCTGAGAGTGCTGGTCAAATCCGACGCGGGCCAATGGGAGGATAAGGAATATGTGAAAATAGAAAAAATAATCGGTGCCGTCAGGGAACTGATATCCTATGCGGAACTGATGCGGAAAGAGAGACAGGAATGAAAACGATACTTATTTTGGAAGATGACGTGATTTTTAGCCGCAGCATCGGCAACTGGCTGAAGAAGAAGGGGATGGTGACCGAACATGCTACGACGCTGTCAGCTGCCCGCAAGGCCCTTTCCGCAAGGGAATTCGACCTTGTCCTTGCAGATCTCCGCCTGCCGGACGGGAACAGTACCTCCCTGCTGGAATGGATGAACGAGAGGTTCTACGCCACCCCGTTCCTTATCATGACCAACTACGGGCAGGTGGAGAACGCGGTGGAAGCCATGCAGCTGGGGGCGGCCAACTACCTGTGCAAGCCCGTCCAGCCGGACAAGTTGCTGGAAGCTATCGGAAAGATATTCAGCCGTTCTCGGAATGACGGGAGTGAGTTCTACCGCGGGGAGAGTGCCAAAGCGCGGGAAATGTACCGGTTAGTGGGGCTGGTGGCACGTTCCGACATTTCCGTGCTCATTCGGGGAGCCTCCGGTACGGGAAAGGAGCATATCGCCCGCGAACTGCATGAACAAAGCCACCGTAGGAACAAGCCTTTTGTCCCGGTGGACTGCGGAACCATTACCGGCGATCTTGCCAAATCTGAATTTTTTGGGCACCGCAAGGGGACGTTCACCGGAGCCTACGGTGACAGGTGCGGACTGTTCCAGACGGCTGATAGGGGTACGCTGTTCTTGGATGAGATCGGCAACCTTTCCCCCGAGACACAGATGCTCCTGTTGCGTGCCCTACAGGAAAGACGCTACAAGCCCGTCGGCTCTACCCGGGAATACGCCTTTGATGTCCGTCTGGTAGCCGCCACGAATGAAAACCTGGAGAGGGCGATATCCGAAGGGCGTTTCCGGGAGGACCTGTTCCATCGCCTGAACGAGTTCACCATCAATGTCCCCCCTCTCTCGGAATGCGGGGAGGACATACTTCCGTTGGCGGAGTTCTTTATGAAGCATTTTTCTGAAAAGCACCGTAAGCCCATACGCGGTTTCAACAGTCTGGCTGCGGTCTCATTACAAAAATATCCCTGGCCCGGCAACATACGCGAACTGAAAAACTGCATCCAACGTGCTGTCCTGCTCTCTGCAGACGGATGGATCTCACTGGAGGGGCTGAATCTGGACCTCACTGTTGGACGGGAGGAAACCGCTTCTCTCTCAGAAGAGGAGAAAGAAAAACGTCTGCTTCTCAAGACCCTTGAAGAGGCAGAGGGCAACCGTGCCCGTACGGCCAGGATGCTCGGTATCAGCCGGACCTCCTTGTACGAGAAATTAAAAAAATACCGGATTATATGAGCGGGCCAGCATTCTTCCAAAAGGAGGAAGTGAAATCAGATACTCTCTTTAAGGTTGATTGTAAGTCAATTAAAAATAGAAAATGATTGTTTTTTTAGACAATAAAGTGTATATTTGCATTGAAAGAATCGTTCTTTGACTGGTGCAAAGGAAAACAGAATATTGTAATTTGCTCGTTTCTAAATCGTTACCTACTTAGTGATAAGTAGAGTATAACTGTTTAATATTCAACTATATAGAGAATGTACAATGTTTTCCGACATGGAATGTTATATGTTTTTGAATACCAGCTTTCTTTATCCATGCTTTAAGAGGATATCCAGTCATGCAACGTCGCAGTTCTTTGAACACTTTACCTGTACCCGGTTCTCCACAAAGTGCGTATGCTTCATAACTGATAGGTAGTAAGGCTTCTGTCTGTGTCTTTTGCGTACGAAGACGAATACAATGTCCCAGATCGGGGGCTGTGCATAAGTTTTCCCACTTAAGATTCAATATATCACTGATGCGTAATCCGGTAAGACATGAGAAAAGGGATGCATTTCTTAATACAGGTATATCGCATGGAGTTGAAGCCAGAGTCTTTAATTCATCTTGTGTTAAAAACTCTTTATGAATATCCCTACTTTCTATCTTTTCAAGAAAATCATTGGGATTTTCACGTAAATATTTATCTCTATATGCAAGTTTTAAAACTCCTCTGAATAATGAGAAATAACTGGTAGCTGAATTACGGGAAACCATTTTATCTGTATGCTTTAGTTGCCTTGCATGGAGAAGATAATCTCGGAAGCGGTTACATAGGTCAACAGTGATTTCTCCAAACATACATTTGCCATTGACAAATTTCTCAAAGTGCAGATAAACGATATGCCATTTATGATCTTTCTTACGGCATACTTCTTTGAAATATGCCATAAAATCGGCTCTCATTTTGTGTCTGTCCATAAATCCAAATTCTTCATTGATTACAGCCTCTTGTCGGCGGCATCTGATAAGTTCGGCTTTAGCTAGGATTTCATTATTGTAATCTAGTTCAATTGCATTCTTTGGGGTTGCATAAATGTAAAATCCTAAATATTCACGTCTGCTCAGTTTCATTGTTTAAGGATTACGTACAGCAGGGTAGTAGTCCAAGTAAAGAGAGATTCGTCCGTTTCTTATAGGGCGTTGTCTTAATGTTACAGTAGTACATGTTTGTTGTCTCATAATATATAATGTATTAAAATTTATATTCAGGTTTAATTCTTATTGTAGTGATAGCAAAATAAACAAGTGTATTTCTGGTGATGTGGTTATCTTAAAGTTAACCACAGGATAACCAGTAAATAGTATTAAATCGAAGGTGGAGCAAGCAGATCATCAAGCTCTTTGCGCGATATCTTGATATATTTTCCTTCCTGCACTTTACTGATATGATGCCATTTTACATAGTGATACAATTGGTCACGTGTGAGATTGTATTTTTCCATAGCTTCGGCTGTCGTATAATATTCAGGTTCAGCCTTAGCAAGATCTTTGGCAATATCTACATGCTTTTTGGAATAGAATACCTGTCGCTTGATTTTTTTCTTTGGAATAGCAAATCGGGAAACAAAAGAATATATAGCACTTGTTGTCATGCCAAACTTTTTCCGATGCAGTATGTGTACATCGTTGATTATCAACAGTATAGCGCTCTAAAAGGTACAACCAACAGGTTGGCAAGTGTCTGAGAATGTGTAAGTTAGTGATTTTTAGCACCATTATAGGCTTGTACCTCCATTTTGGAAAGTAAAAGTAAGTGTAATTTCTTGAATATCAAAATGTGCGGTACAAAAACTTGTGAAAAATAGCGTTTTTTGATGAGAAAAGGTACAAAAATGGCTCTGAAACTGACGTGGTAATTAGATCCATAATTTTATTCAGTTTTGGGAATTTCTTTACTTCTGGAACGATAATTCTTCAATCTTACATTACTATTCAATATACGATCAATAATTTATAAAGAGATTGTATCTATACAAACATATTTAAGACTTTTTGCATGCTTACATTATGTAAGCGAAAAAGAATAAAAATGTGTGGTGGTATGATCGAGGACCCATTGCATTCCGCCCACCAATAATACAAAGATTCTGAATTCTATGCAGACTAAACTGACACATACTTTGGCCGATATGAAAGAAATTACAGTCATCAGATTACAGCCATTCAAAATTACTCCATCAACTCATACAGAAAAATACGTTGAACGAAGCGGGAAGATATGGTAGCAGGAGAGTATCTGTAACCCAGTAATAATAATATGTTATGCTCTACAATAAGTAGTTTTTACAATCATTGTGGAGCTTCTATAACACCCATCTTAGAGCATCCTATTCCTTATTCAATATAATCTATAGTTTGTTTTCTAAAATTCTAAATATTTATTTCTGAACTCAATGACACTTACGAGTTTTACGTTTAATTCTTCTCTCGAAGCAATCATACAACAGTTGGTAATGGAATTCTCAGTTTTCTGAAATTTCTAAAATACTTCATAGGACTTGCTTGATTCCACAGAGATGTATTTGTTGTCAGAAACTCGTTCATAGAATCCATCTCTTGCAGTTCTTGAAGTATATTATCATCGTTCCTTATCAGATCGGTAAAGGCATTTTGCGGATAGATAATCAGGCATCTGACCTCCTTATTCGATACAATAAAGTCTGAACCAAAATTTTTCAAAATAGAAAGATCTCTGCTATAACCACTGATTTCTCTAATATCTGGTACTATCCCGGTATAAGACATTTCATACTTGGGTTTATATTTCGCATCAATAATCAACCGTTCTCCGATATGGATAAAGTCAACAGCTGTCTTTCGATAACCAGGTACTTGAAAACGGATATTATCTTGGTATGCGTGATACAACTTACTGTATACGTACAATTCAAACAACCTTGACATGTCTATCCAAAAACATGGAGTAAAATGATTCTTCTTACTGATATTAGACAAAGAGTAGTCGTATCTGTGAAGTATATCTTTCGCCACTTTGATTGCTTGTTCATAGTACCTAAATAGCTTGCTTCCTCCACAATATTTAACGGCAGAAACTTCTATATTGTCGGAGACATTAACGAAGGCAGTCATTATTTTATTGATGCGAGCTTGCAATTCACCCGTACGTTTGTTTGAGGGCAACAGTTTCAAGAGCATAGCTTGGGCAAACAATAGTGCACGTTTTAATAACCGATTGGCCGGAATATCTGTGGTGTAAACCTGATACGTGCATACATTTCGATTTTTTCTTTGATATATAATATTCTTCTTTATTTGCTGCGAAATGACAAGGCTACCTTTGACTTTGTTCTTCAGATTCTTTGTTATTATCACATAATCCCTTTTGAGTCCATATCTGACTAGTTGCTCCATTAAAGTCACGTAATGTACCAGAAGCAATGGTGTAAGTTGGCTGAGATTCTCTGTAGTCTCAATAGGCGACTTGTCAAAGTCAATGCCATAACATTTTGAAAAATATCCCTCTCCATGTTTTGAATCCACTGAAAGCGCAGCCATGAACATCTCCAAATAGTCTATATTGGGAATCTTAGGAAGAACTATCACAGGAAGTTCCCGTTCAACCAGCCACGTGGCACCAATGTAATAGCTTGCCGTAAGAGTAGAATCGATAGCAAGGCATTGAGGTGTCCCCATATAATCAGCAGGGATTCCCGGTAATTCCACATTGTGTGCCGTAAGAAAAGAATATATATCAAAATCCTCCGAAGGAACATAGGTTTGGTGCTCGGTGATAACTATTGGGGTCCTCAACATAATTAATAATCTGTATTATATTTCTCTATAAATTTCTGCATATACAGACTTTTTTCTTCTTTGCCATCTGATTTTTTGCGAATGTCTTCAAGCGGACTTTTGCAGCAAATACCATCCTTATAATATTCGTTCAGTAGAGGTAGTATCTCAAATTTCCACCGCTGTTCCAGACTTTCTTCTTCCTTGTACATAAAGTAGCTATGACCTACCATCAAATCTTCATAATCCATATCCACAGCACTTTGTTTAATATAGTTCTGAACGGCAAGATATAGTTTCTTCGCTTCGTCCTTTTGGGCATCATCAGAATAGCTATTTTCCGCAACTTCCCACAAAGATTCAAGCGCGCAGAAAGCAAAACGCCTGCGAATGGCATAGTCAATGTTTCCGACGCTTCGGTCTGTAGTATTCATTGTTCCAATAATATACAAATTATCAGGAACTGAGAAATCCATTTTAGAATAAGATAGCTTAGCAGAAATGCAATTTGTCTTTCCTTCTCTTTTGTCTGATTCGATCAAAGTGATGAGTTCTCCAAATATCTTTGATATATTTCCTCGATTAATTTCATCAATAATAAGTACATAATTCTTATCCTTACATAGCACTGGAGATTTCAGCCCAAAATCAGCATATAGTTTGTTTACAACCCCCTTATTATACCCTACCCAATATTTGGGACCATGCCCAAAATATTCAAGGCGAATATTTTCTTTTGTAAGGACTCCGTTCATTTTTTTCTCTTTGCCAGTATAAAGTGTAAGATTTTGCTTTGAATTTACTGCTACATGAAAAATAGCACCACCAGAACTTTTTATAGGGTAAAAATCAGTATTCTGAATTTCAGCCAATAACTTATCGTAACATTCATCAAAATTTGAGTCGCCTTTGATACTTGCATCTTGGCAAATTTTCTTAAATATGCCATCCTCAATATCGTATGTGACTTGCCCATTCTCCAATTGCGGCTTTAAGCCTTCAATAAAATCATCATAATCCATTGTTTGATGAAAAGTAGAGAATGCTATCTGCCCCTTTTGACTCAAGTCATTATATATTTTTATCATATCTTCACGACTTAATGACAAAGTGTTTACTCCACAAATATTAAGTGCGATTTCGATAGTACTATACGTCTTGCCCGTTCCTGGAGCTCCTTGAAGAATAATGTTCTTCTTTGTCTTCAAAACATCTATGATGGCATATAAATTCTCCTTCGATATCATAGCGTCAACTTTTAATTTAATATATTTACAAATTTCATAGTCAGCTTCATTATCTTTTTTTAATTCATAAATAGCTGGTATCCTAGCCGAACTGCCAAATGCATTGTTGTTTCCAAACTCAATTTTCTCCTTTCCTAAATCCACAAATCCGGTTAACTTTCTAGTATAAGGCCAGTCATGTGAGTTTTCAGAAGAAACCATTCCTGCAAAAAAGATCTGCTTATTTTTGTTCGCTCCACGGGCACAAATAACATAGTCTCCAATTTGCATTTCATCAAACATCTTACCTTTGTGCTCTTGAGGCGACCATCCCATCATTATAGTATGTGTCTGAAACATTTGTTCCAGATAATCTTGTATATTTCCATCGTTTTCGACATTCGGACTGATTACATAATATCTGCTCATTGCATAATATGTTTATTGTTTGAAAGGTGTAACTTATATGTTATCAAGTATCATATAACATATAAGTTGGTGATTTTAGCACCATTTTCGACTTGTATCTCCATTTTGGAAAGTAAAAGTAAGTGTAATTTGCAGAATATCAAAATGTACGGTACAAATACTTACGAAAAATGTCGATTATAGGTGATAAAAGCTATAAAAATAGCTCTGAAATAAATTTGGAAGTTTCTGTTATCCCATAAAGTACTCTGTCTTCAACCAATTAGCATAAATCGAGTCCTGGAATGAGATTGCATCAGCCTTATTATCCAATATATCATTCTTGATAAGGGTAGCCTTTGAACGGGATATTGAGGTCACTGAAAAGATTTGATAGCGATGCATCACTTCAGTCGAAGTGATGGCCTTTTCTCCGGTTATAAGAGCCTTGAGGTAGTTCAAGTTGCTGTGTGTTCAGTGTTTCGGTGATGGTTAAAAACAACAGACTTATGTGACAGCAGTCGCTATTTTTAAGATTGCCAAAGTAGTAATATTCTGAACAGAAAAGGAAGTATTATTTCTTTTTCTGTTCAAATTATTGCTATATTTTGCACTATGAATAGACAATTAAGTGAAATAGAAATCAATCATAGAATTGTTATATTCGGAACTTAAGTCTGCTGATAAGAAAGTAATATTAAAATACAGATTTAATATATTTTATCAATTCCATATTGTTGCAATTGGGAATTTCTAAACTTTTACCTCCTTTAAATCCATGTTGCAATAAATCGGATTCTGTCAATCGAGAACGATTTGATTCTGCAAGCAATTCCAGTTTGTAAGTTTTATCATCAGGAGCCTTTTCTATCCAAAATTCTTTATCCTCACGTTTGCAGTTCTCTGCTGTTACAATCATTTTGAAACGGACATAACGTTCATCGGACATAAACAGATATACGATATCGCCTATGGCGAAACGAGCTCTCCCCATTCTCCAAGAAATAAACCCTAAGGTATTTATTGCATCAGCATGCCTACATCTTTTCTTATTGGCGAAGGCAATCCAAGTACGGTTACATTTATTCATAGTTTTATTATTTTGCGAAATATTCAGTCTTCAACCAATAGGCATAAATCGGGTCTTGGAACGAGATTTCACCGGCTTTATTATCCAATATATCATTCTTGATAAGGGTAGCCTTTGAGCGGGATATTGAGGTCGTTGAAGAGATTTGATAGCGATGCATTACTTCGGTCGAACTGATGGCCTTTTCTCCAGCTATAAGAGCTTTGAGGTAGTTCAGTTGCTGGGTGGTCAGTGTTTCGGTAATTGTTACAAACAACAGACTTAACTGTTCCACCAACGCTGTGTGTGCCTCACGTACGATTTCAACGGTACATACATCCTTTGTTCTGAGCCATGAAAGCTGTGCCAACTGCTGTGCGTAATATGGATGGTTATCTACGAGTTTTGCAATCAAATGGCTTGCTTCATCGTCGATGTTCTTGCCAGTATCAGCGAAACGACTCTTGAAAAACTCCACGAGGCAAGGCGTCTCAATCTTATTGAGAAACATCAGGTTGCCGAACTTGTAGAATGGTTTGGATGAGTCGGTAAACACTTCCATCATCATGTGGCGCTTGCTGCCATAGAGACAATAGGCCACACTCTGGTGCAGCTGCCAATGTGAACGCAATTTTTTCTGGAAATAGTCTGGGTCTGTAAATTCCGCGATATTTTGGAACTCATCTACGCAAATTACGATTTTCAGGCCTTTCTTCTTGGCAATCTTTTCGGCAAGATCGAGCACTTCATCAGGATTGCGTTTTACCTCCTCCCAATCAAAGTCGATTGAGACCTCATTGGTGGAGTCTGTACCGATTGAAATCTTGGGAACAAGATGCGAAAAGAAGCTCTTCGCACTCTCGATTGCTTCCTCCCATTTTGTGGAAGTGGCGGCAATTACCTTTTGAGCGAGCAGCGAATAGAAATGCTCTTCGCTACGCACATTGAAAAGGTCGATATGACAGATTCGGAGGTTGCTGTCTTGCGCCATCGCTAACTTTGCTGCCTTATTTACAAGCGAACTTTTACCCCAGCGACGAGGAGAAATAATAATCGTGTTGATTAACGACATAAAGTTCTGAACCAAGTCGGCTGTTTCTTTCTCACGGTCAGTAAAATTCTTCTCGGTAGCAATCTTTCCAAATATAAACGGAGTTTCCATAACGCTCTATTTTTGATTTTCACCACAAATATAATACATAAAATGTAACTACAAAAAATGTTGCAACAAAAAGTGTATATACATTTATTGTAGTATTTTATTGATTTGTGTCTTCTTTGTATAAATATCAGGGTAAAAGTTGTACAATCATAATGAGTTTCGCTTTCCAGTAAGAAACAATATATTGTTTGTTATATGTGAAATACGAACTCTACGAATAATATAATAGCATTTAATGTCTTAACGTCCAATGATGTAATCAAGCAGATTACGGTAAGAGTAAATTCGAAAATTTATTCCTGTAACACATCATAAAATAAAGTAAAATCACTATATTTACATATTATATGATATATTGAGCTATGACAAAAAGTACGATGGGTACCAAGTTACCAAGAAAATTGGAGCAGAAAATGCAAATTGTGGGTGAACAGATCAGGCTGGCCAGATTGCGCAGAAATCTTAGTATTGCTCAGGTTGCCGAACGTGCCACCTGTTCACCTCTTACGGTTTCGCGCATAGAGAAAGGTGTACCTACAGTGGCAATAGGCATTTATCTTAGGGTGCTTTATGCACTTCAAATGGATGATGACATTCTTCTGCTTGCAAAAGAAGATACAATGGGAAAGGCCTTGCAGGATTTGAGCCTTAAGAAACGAGAAAGGGCTTCCAAGAAAGCATAAGAAAAAACTCTATGTATCTGCTGATTTTGATTGACTTAAAGAGCCCAAACTGATTGGAGAGCTAAGTTACGAGTCTCATTGTAGCTCTGACAGCTATGGATTCTTTCAAATGTTCTTCTCATACTTTTTCAGACAGATGGGAACATACTTTGATAAAACGCTGAGAACAGATTTTGGCAAAGGAAGAGAGAATCTGGTACATCGACTTTCTTCATTTTATCATCATATGGGGATTGATGACTTTTGTATTGATAATGTTATTGTGGTGTATTTTGATAGTTAATTTTAGTGCTGTATGGTATATTTTTCAGATATATTTAATGTAGACGAGTCTATTTTAGAGTCATATGGGGCAATGAATATATCATTGCTTAACGATATTCCTCTTTTTATTGACCCATTTTTATTATACGCAAGTGAAAAGCCAGAATACAGGCAATTGCATGAAAATATATTGGATTATCTTTCTTTTTTGAGAGATAAGGCAAGTGGATTTATCTCATCTGAAAAGATTAAACGATGGTATACTTTTCCTGAGGTCAAGCAAAATTGGCTCGGATATAGTGAATCAGGAAATGGAGGTTTAGGCTTAGGAAAGGATTTTGGACAATCTATGTCAAAGGCTATTCAAGGCGTTTTTCCGGATCTAAAAAATGAGAAGATTACAGAAACGTCTCATTTAGAGAAATTATCGTTGTTTAAAGTAGGTGTAGGTCGAGATAATATAAGTGATTTTACTTGCAATTTAATAAAAAAATATTTGCTTGAATATACGCAAACTTTTGCAATGCAATATCTATCTCTAGAACAATGTAAAAATATTGCAGTTTCCAAGGTCTATTTTGATTATAAATATGAAAATTGGATGTCCCAAAAATATATCTTGCCATATTTTAATGGTGACTATGTAATATTAACGCCTAAAGATCTTCTTACTAAAGATGAAACATGGATTAATGCTAGTGAAATGCGACATCGTTTATTAGACATTACAAGCAGTTTGCCAAATGATGAATTAAGAGATCAAATTAATGATATTTACTTAAAACAGTTAACAAAGAAAAAGATTACGAACAAATTAATGAATGAAGCGGCTGCAACTACAATCGCACGATTCCCTATATTAATGGATTACTATATAAAAATTAAGGAGGAAGAAAAAGAGAATGCAAAAAATGTATCGAAGGAGGTAGTCTTATCTGTAGATGAAGTATTTATAAGGAATGTACAAACCTTGATACAAATCTTAAAGGTTAATACTCAATTCTATGATGAGAGTGCAATTGGATCTTATGATGCATCAAGAGCGCGAGTGATGTATCTGAAAGATTTTATAGAGAATAAAGATGGATATAAATTATTCTATCATAAGGGTAAACCTATCAAAAGAGAAAAAGATCTTCAACTGCTTTTTAAGCTTACATGGTTTGCGACAATATTTGATGTAAATGCTGAAGTTAATAACGGTAGAGGACCTGTCGACTTTAAAATCTCTAAGGGAGATTTAGATAAAACCCTAGTAGAATTTAAACTTGCAAGTAATTCTAAATTAAAACAAAATATCGCCAACCAAGTTCAAGTATATGAAGCTGCAAATAATACGAATCAGAGTATGAAAGTTATTCTTTATTTTAATGAAATAGAATATAAAAAAGTTCTAAATGTTTTGGATGAACTAGGCCTTTCGAGTGATGAAAATATTATTCTCATTGATGCCTGCAATAATAAGATATCAGCATCGAACGTATAATATCTCACATAGCTATTTCAACGGTAGTGTAAACTAAACTGTGTCAAGTTATATTTTGGAGCTGTTTTGGGACCTTCAATATTCCAAAACGGCTCCGTTAGTTATCAATATCGTCAAAGAACTCCAAACAAAAGATGTTGTCAGGCTATGATCCTGAACCTGTTCGGGAACAGGATAGCCAGTTGCTAGGCCGTCTGCCCCCAGTTCTGCACCGGCTGGGTCCACTTCTTCCGGATTCTCGTAAATGCAAGATATACAAGTTTTTCCAGTGCGATATCAGATGTAAACACGCCCTTGTTCTTGGTTACCTTACGGAACTGGCGTTGATAGCCTTCCACGGTATTTTGTGCTTTTGCCGATGGCGTACAAGTCTATGATTCTGTCCGCAAGTGAATCCGCAAGGATCTTTTCACGTTTGCGTACAACTTGGGGATTGAAAGTACCGTCCCGGTCGCGCGGTGTGTTTATGGTCACTTCTCCCATCGAGGTCTGTACATGCTTGCTCATGTGGCCGTGGCGGCGGTTACTCAATTCGCATTCACCTCCTTCCAAATGGCTGTCCATTTCTCCCTCTAGGGCACTGTTGAGCAGATTCTCCAACAGCGGTACCAATACTCCATCCTTGCCGGAAAGAGGGACACCGGCCTTCAATTGTTCAATGGCATTCGCTTTGAACTGTTCAAAATCAAATGAATTACTCATAATTAAAATGTGTCTGTAAAGTTAATAATTTCTTTTTCCTTTACTTGATACACCTTAATTTACAGTCTCATTTCATCTTAGCTGTCTTAAAAAATCAGTTAGAGAAATAGTTGTAATACCTAAACCCTTTGCACGTGTCTGAAGTATATTGTCAGAGGTAAGTATTATCGGATTTTCTCCTTTGTATTTTAATGCCACCGATAAAATCTGACAATCAGGATTATTCTTGTCAAATCCAACAGGTAATAGGCTAATGTCGGCATCCTCCATTTTGGAGAATTGTTTGGTAAAAGCAAGATTGATATTCCTTGCAGCAGTATTGAGAGCATTCTTGTCAATGTTATTTTTTAATTTGAGTTTATCTAGTTCTTCCAATACTTTGGCAGGGATTATCACTTTGTATTTGTGCCCAATTCTATCAATAATGTTAGGGCAATTAACAAATACATTTGTGTCAATTATATAAATGTTTTCCTTTCCTTCAACTATTTCTTTACGTTTTTTCTCGAACTTGGAAAGGTCTATTTTACCTAACACATTTACTGATACATTTCCTGCAGTTATATTCTTGGTGCTATTGAATGCTACAAATTTGTCATCTTGACTTTTTAAAAGATATTTCCGAACTTCTTCTTCCATATCTTTACCCATTAAGGACTTGTCAGCAACGATTATTGTGCAATATTTAGCACGTGATGTAGCGACATTAAACAACTCTTTCTCCAAAGAATATTTTAGCGATGCATTTGGTATAAAGAAGATACAATAATCTACGGTAAGGCCTTGAACTCTATCAACTGTTTCAATCTTTACATTTTCAGGAATCTCACTTTTTTTCGATTGAAGAATGAATTGTTTTTGAATTTGTCGTACAGTCGGCCTGAACTTGGAAAGTACGGCAATCTTGGCATCTTTGTCCTCAGACAAAATTTCCTCAACCAAATCTATAATTGAACTTATAGCTAAGGTTGGAGTCTTATCACCGGGTTCCAGATCCATCCCCAAAAATGTTGGCCCTCCATTTTTATTCAAACAATCGATGGAGGATTTTATTGTTTGGACTTTCGAAACAGAATTGAGATCATTATTGTAAAAGATGCCAGTACATGCAGCACCTCTTTCTGTTAGACGGAAAGTGTCTTTTAACATATATGACGGATATGAGAAATTTGTACACAACGTGTTGAATCCCTTCACAATTCCACCCCAGTCGTATCGATTAATAACATCATCACCTGTTAAGACAATTGGTGGCAATTGGTTCTGATCGCCAATCCAGATTATCTTATTTCCAAGCTTCACAGAGGCTGCTATCATCGGATATAATGCTTGGCTCGCCTCGTCCATTATAACATAGTCAAAAGGTATTTCTATTGCATCTTTTGCCCATGCGCTGGAAAGATAAAATGTCGCCAGAGAGAGATAACCAGGTGCTGCATTACATAGATTTTTTTTGTTAGGCTGTAGTTTTGGCAGTTCTTTGCTTTCATCAACAGTCAAACTTGTTTTGGTAACCTTTTGAGCATCAAGAAAGTCCTTTAGGTCTTTTTTCTTAACTAGTTCTATTAGGGCTTGATTGGTTAACGCTGTTACTAACACACTTTTCCCCTGTCTTAGTAATTCCGCAGATAACGCTGCCATTCTATAAGTTTTACCAGTTCCTGGAGGGCCTTGAATTGCTATACAATTATTTACTTGTAACTTTTGAGCAAGTAAAGTATTCAAATCTTCTTTAGATTCAACTTTCGTTGGATTCCAGTTGTTACTTTCTGATGGTTCATAATCAAGAATTTGTTTAGTAACAGCACAATTAGTGTCCCTAACAATAGCAATAAGGTTCATCAAGTATTCCAAAGGTGGATCGCTTGGTCCGAATGCGATAATTGGTCTTTCCTTCTCTAGTATTTGGGCAAATTCCACACTTATATTCTTAATACCAACTAAACAGAAGTTTGAATCTTCACTTTTAGACAGCCAAGCGCAAAGTGCCTCAGAACAATCACGCTGATATTGCTTTCTTAGTTCTGCCCATGACAACTCTCCCCAGTTCTTGTAACTTCCCATTTCATTGATGAAATATGAAGCAGTCCAGAAGGTGTTCTTTCTTGGCATATTGTCGTTTACTCTAACCTTAAAAACTACCATTCCGTTTTCTTGAAGTTTAATAAACCGACCGACGAACACATCACCACGCTCTTTTAGAACAATGGCTTTGGTCTCAACCAAACGAGCGTACTCCCTCATCTGAGTCTCTAACTCTGTACTAAGGAAAGTTTCGTAATCTTTTCGTGTATACCTCATATTTTACAAATCATTATCGTCAAACAATTCTTGGATGCCTTCTGTCTTTGCATCCATACCGAAACCTTGTACTTGTGAGTATGTGTTACGCTTTGGATCCTTTACAGCAAAAGTCGTCCTCTTTACATATTGGAATACTTTGCTGAGGGCTGCATAATAGTGTTTGGGAGTGTACTCTGTGTCAAAGATCAAATTAACATTAGAATCTTTTGTAAAGAGATCCTCTCCAGAAACACTGTGTACATCATCACCATCCCATACCAGAAGTAGGTTTTTGCTATCTTGCGTTAAGAACTCGAAGTCTGTTGCGCTAAGATATATGTAACCGCCTTTAGCACTTTTAACCACGACATTAACAGGAACTCCATCAGGATCTTTGATTTTTCCTTCTATTTGATTGTATGAATGCCACTTGCCATCATTAACTTCGTTATCAAGAATCCAACCACTGCAATCATAACCGGATTTAACTAACTTTTCACGGACAACTTCTTCGGCTTCTTTATGAGCTGAAGCTTGTTCTTTTTGTGAAAGGTCAGGGCGTTCAATCACATCTTTTTTAAGATTTTCGTCCTTTGATACAGGTTTGGTGGAATTCTCAGAATCTTTATTGTCCAAATCCCCATATTTCTCCCGATATCGCTCTAATTGTTTTTTGAGGACATCTATTTCTTTTTGCCTACTTTCGACTTCGTCTTTTGTTACGAGATTGTCATAAAAAAGCTGCTGCCAATCAGAAGAACTAAAAGGAATATTTTTATCAGAGGCTATGGAATACAAAATGTCTCGAACCTCGCATGATCTATTGATGAATAGCATGTTTGAGGGTGAATAATAGAAATAGTCCCCTTCATTGAATTTGCAAAGAAGCAAATTGTCCAAATTAGTCTTAATTAGTTTGCGAGGCATTTCTCCTGCATACAAGTATATAGAAATAGTTTTGTCATTTTTCCATGTAACATACTCTTTTAGGTCATATTCTACAGAGTTTGATAACAGTTCATTACTATCAATATCTGTACGTATATATTTATTGAAAAGTTCCATCATCTTCATTGTTTGAATTTGATTGGCCCCTGTAAATGGAAGAACTGCCATGTTCTTAAATAGTTCGATGGTGGACGGTATGCTATCTTTTTGGGCTTCAACATCAGAAGAGCTAATTTCAGTATCTTCAATTATATTTTTTCGAAACTGTATAAGCTTAGAACGGTCTGTTTTTACACCAAGGCTAATAAGATAAGAACGCTTATCATCATCGATTGCCCAGCTTTCAATAAATGGTAAAACTTGCTCTTTAGGAAGTACATACTTACTATTGAAATAAGTAGAGAAATACGGGGATAAACGATAGCCGAAAGAATCGTTATACAACTCGATTTTTTGGCTATATAGTATATCCAATAATTTATGTATCCAAGATTCTTGAACAGTAGTTAAATCTATGGAAGGAACATATCCATTATAATGATTATAGACCTTTCTTGCTCGATAAATGGCAAATAGATAAGACAAAGGTGTATAACCGTTTGTGTTGTTTATTTTATTAGCAATGTCTCCTGTACTCATTGGCGATATAACTAATAGACGTGATAACTGAGTTTCAGGAAAAATAGCTAAACTTTGTTTAATTTGACCTATAACTCCAGTATCTTTATACTCAGGCAGTAATTCTGACAAAGATATATGCATAATTTTACCTTCATGATATTCTATGTTAACGTCATCACTTACAGTGAAAGATGATAGAGTGCGTTCACCTACAAAAATAAGTGAGGCAAATTTTCGAAGTTGCTCATCGCTAAGAACATCAAATGCTAATGTCAGAATTCTACTTATATAATCTTCCTTTTGATAAGACTTATTTACATCAAGTGTAAGGCGATCTATTTTTGAGAGGAAATATTGCTTAGATTCTGTGTCTTGTTGCTCAACCATTTCCAATGTTGATTCATTTGTGCCTTTGCTATTAATTACATTTTTTGTAAAGTAAAGAGTCCAAGAATCCTTAAATTGTAGATACACATCTTTTAATGACACAGTTTTAAGTATATCATTAAAGTTTTCATCTTTCTTTATTATCTCATTGAAAACATTTTCCTTTTTAACAAGATATTTTTGTATTTCCGGGAAATTCTCTTCTTCACGTATTTCATACTCTTCCATCCACTTTGGATAATTGGCATCGTATGTGGTCATTATGTTCAACCATTTGCGATGAGTCCTGGACTGATTACCGAAAAGAAATGTTTGGACAGGTTTCGCCTCGCCTATTCCTTCGATGTTTTTTATCGCATTGAATAACGATAATTTCTCTAAAGGTGTTAAAGTATCAGAAGTAATACCCTTTATTTTGTCTCTGATTGATTCAAAGACAGCATTGCTTTTTGGAGTTACTATATACTTCTTAAATATTGAATTACTAATATTATTGGAACATTTAAAGCCTATTTTTGTTAAAATGTCGCGAACTTGATCCAAGTTGTCATCTATGATTATTCTGCTTGGGTCTGCATCAACTTGTGCCCCATTATAATTACCATCGACAAAATGGAACAATGGCATTGAAGTCACAAATTTTTCAAACTTTGTCTTTAATTCAGGCTTATATTGGCTATCAAGCCAGTTTACCAAAACTTTGTGTGAATCCGTATCGTTTGAATTTAACCATTCGGAAAATTTCTCACTGTCTAACAGAGCTTTAAAAATTGCATCAAAAGTTCCTGGTATTATATTGTTAGAGAAGAATGACTTAATTGGCAATTTGTCAAGATTGTCAGAGCATGCATATCCACATACTTCAAAGATTGGACGTAATTCTTCCATACCAGCACGCATTACAATCTTACTCAAGTCAGATATAGTCTCTCCTTTACTGAAGAACATGTCACCAAACTTATAAATTGGTAGATTATCAACAAGTGACATTATATTTGCTCTTCGCCTATCGCAATCTTTAGATATAAGCCAATTGTAAAAATCATTTCTATTCTCATCATCAGTTGATTTAAACCATTCGACAAACCTTGTATTTCCGATCATTTTGGGAATCACAGTATCCGATGTAACCTTCTCAACTTTCTCAAATATCTTATTGTTAAATACAGATTTGTCGATGCTGTCAGATGGAAGATGCTTATCTGAACCTAATATGTTAAGGAATAATTCTGAACCGATTATCTTTGAAAGTCCAGTCTTATCAATAACAATCTCTTCCTGCTTTACGGCTTCTTCGTCGGAAACTCTAATGAAAGATTTATTCTCTAGTGCTTCGGTGAATGCTTTATTGAAGAAGGGTGATAACGATAGTGTTCCCATTTCTTCCTCATTCAACAAATTACTTGGAAGTAATTCAAGATAGGAAGGAATAACTGTTGACAAAGAAGCAACCCAGTCAATTAATAATTTTCCAATCTCAGAGAAAAGAAATTGATTCCATATCTTTTTCACATGAAGCTGCTCTCTATTTGCAGCCAATAAGAAATCTGCATTGACGATGAAGTTGAAGCCAAAATCGTTAACTGAAGTTGGCAGATAGGCGTAAAGAACGGAATTATCCAATTTCACGATTTTCCCATCTTCTACTTTTGCGGCAAAGCTTATTTGTGTCATAGTAGCTTTTTTCAACTTCTCAGGTACATTACGGTCATCTTGCAATGCATCTCTGATTTCTTGGGGTATAGTTATTGGATAGTCTTTCACGACCCATGAACTATCAACAATACCATCTTTTTCTATCCTTAAAATATCCCCATCATGTGACTTTGATATTTTAGTCCGAAGTTCACCTTCATCAAATTCCAAATTCGTCACATTTTTTAAGAAAAGAAGAAAGATAGGATGAGCGAAAATTCTTGCTATGGACATACGATAATCATTAAGATTATCTTCTTCTACCTCAAGAGATATTCCTACACGTTCTTTCCAGAATGTCTCGTTCTCTTTTACTTCCTTTGGGTATCTATATCTTTCCTGCCAAATAGGTTTTAGTTGCCATGGGATATTATTCATGTCTGAATCCCCATAAACAGGAGAATACTTATCAAAAGCGAAAGAATAGTTGCCGGAGTTTATGATGACAGTATCTGAGCCAGTGAATACTGATTTAAAGCCAATACCCTTATAACCTATTTTTTCTTTGTCCTTTCTTTTTGTACTATCTCCAATGCTACATATGCTATCAACGTCATCGGTGTCAAAGACTCTGCCATTGTGCATAAATAGGAGGTGTTCTTTAAGTAATTGTAATATCACAGATACAGACTGACCCTCTTCGGGCTGGTCATCTGCGTTCTGTAATAACTCATACACAAATCGATCATCTGCGTTTGAATACAAGTCATCCATAATATTATGAAGAGCATTAACGGTATTCTTTGCATCACGTTCGGTGAATCCTGTATCTTTGAATATTTTACGGATTTGAGCTTCACGAGATAGTTTGTCTTTGAGATTTGTCCCCAGAAGACCAAACTTAGTATCTGCTAATGTTATTATAAAGGGATTCTTATCCCTAAATTTCTTGGGGGACAACTTAACGCTAATTCGCCAGATATCTTGTTTTTCAAGTTTATCATTGCATGCAGTCCAGAGTTTTACCTTACCCAACCCAAATGGATAATACAAAATATCGCCTTCGGTATTGCGAATGTCTTCAAAATAAGCAAAATCATTTCCTTTTTTATCTTTATGATCTGCCTTTTTATATGTTCCAACCATTGTAAATACACCCTTGACATCTGGCGTAATATTCCAATAACTGGATAAGAATTCCAATACTTCGCTATCTGAACGAGTCTTGAATTCAACTATCTGTTCTTCAAACCATTTATTTCTCATAACAAAGCATTTTTAGTTTATTGTCAAATTCAAATTTATTCCATGCCTCCATAACCAAGCGTTTGGTACGGTACTCGCCCAGTTCTCGGAGTTCTCGCTCTTTGAGCACGCGGAATGTTTCGTTGATACAGCCCTTGCCACACACATCTTCGGGATCAAGGATATAGCGAAGGTCCTCAGTGGTAAGACCATATAAATGAGCAAAGATGGCATCCAGTTCGGCTTGCCACACAGTTCGTTGCTCTTCATCCCATATGACTGGTTCTTCAGGTAGGTCATACTCTTCTGGGCACTCTTCTCGCAACTCTTCCATCCAACCATCCAAGTCATGGTTGAACCAGCAAAGGCGTGCTACACGCTCCACAATGTCCTGTTCGTAACCCGATGAGGAAACCTGTTCTGGAGTAAGGACAGGGAATTGTTTCACAAAACTGATACTGGCATGACTTCCTCCAATTTTTTGTCTTGTTGCATAATCAAATACTAATGAGGACATCATTCCCAAAAGCAGCGCTCCGGGCATAGTGCCACGCTCCACGAAGAGGAGCGTGGCACTATGCCCGACGCCGCAGGCGTCGGGAATAAGTGATATAACAAATGTTCTATCATGAGTTGCATTTGTTATGTCTCGAAATCCAATAAGCCATTTATGTGACCACTCCCATATAATATTACCTTTGGCATCAGTTTTTATAAGTCTATTATCCATATCCTCTTTGGGAATCCAATACCATGGCATAATATTATGATTGGGATTTTTTAATTCATCAGATGTTGGCATAGCCATTTGTCTAGCAGGCTTCTCCTTTGTTCCTTCGTTGATCGTTCCGAAATGGTGATTATAATGCCAAATCATTTTTCCCTCATATAGTGGAACATAAAATTGATTATTCAACAGGAATTTATTTCCTTCTAATTTAGCTCCTTTATCGACGAGCTGAGAGTAGGTATAGAAAAGATGCGAATCGTTGGACATGTCAAACATCCTTGCAAACTTTATATGCCAAATATTTTCTCTCGTTGCATCATTTATTAGAACTTTGCACTGTCGATAAATTTGGGTGGTAAGCATTGCATCTTGGCTCGTTCGAAATACAGGACATGTTTTTGTATTGGGGTTGATACGTTCAAAGTCTGATGTCTTGAGCTTATAGATTCTTGTCGGATCAAGCAGATGATCTAGTCGGGTTAGATAAAATCCGCCCGAGACTTCACGGGGAGTATCTTGTTTGTGACCAGCAGTGAGAAGACAAAATCTTGCTAGAGAAGCAATATCAAATATTTTTTCTCTATTTACGAAATCATATAATGATATTAATCGATTGTCATTAATGAGTCTTGCAAAGAAGTCTTTTGTTGAATCATTTACTGCAATACCAGTGGGCAATACCAATCCCCACGCTTCTCGTGTACAATTATAACAATGTTCGGCAAATAAAGGATATAAATCAATATCTCCAGTTGCTGTCATTGGGAAACGCCCACTAAAGCGAACATAACGGCTCATGGCCTCGGCATTCGCCAATGCCAACTGGTATGCCTTATAAAGTTCAGGATTAGTTATTGGCAGATTTGCAATAGCCTGTTTGCGTTGTGCTGCGGTTCCCGCATTTACAATGTCCGCACGGCCATTCTGTTCAAACCATCTTTTATCCTCCACCTTGATCTTATCCCAAGGTGGATTACCGCACATCACATCAAATCCGCCTCCATCAGCAAAGATCTCGGGAAACTCAACGCACCAGTGGAAGAAACGATTGGCTTGTGCCACTTCGTTCACTTCTTGCTTGAACGAATCAGGAAGGACCTGTAAACCTTCCATATCCTCAGTTGTATAATCAAGATACTTTATCTCCTGTAAAGCATTATAGACAGTACGAGTATAGGGAATATTGAATGGGGTAAATGTCTCGGTTTCACTATCAAATTCAGAAGTCAAATCTGTTGCATGGAATTGTTTGTAGAAACTGTAAACATATATATCACAAGCTCGTCGTAGACATTCTACACGAGGAGATTGCATCAATTCTTCCCATTTTGATTGCTTGGTAAGCTCTTGTAAGAGTGAGTCTTCAGGTAAATCATTTATTTCTTTTACCTTACCGGCCAGTCCGATTTGCTCGCTATCAATGCTTTGAATGGCAATATCCTGACTGAACAAGGTTATGGATAAGCCTATATTTTTCCCACTACGAACTAAATCGACATCTTTGAGAGCCTGCTTGTTGAGCTCAATAATTCTTTTCTTGGTTTCTTTATTATCAGCAGAGAACGCTTCTTTGGGAACTCCATCAAGGAGTACATCAAGGTTGGTCACTCCAACCACAGAATTACCGCAACGAATATGATGGTCAAGGAAAGATAGTGGTTTCCCAGCACAATAACCTTCAATCCAAAGCACAACTTTACAAAGTTCTACAGCATCGGGATTATAGTCTACTGCATAGATGCACTTCTGAATTACTTCACGAAGCGCTTCACGATAGTCGAGCGAAGCTGGATTGTCTTCACCAGTACGTAAGGTACATATATACCAGGCTAAAGTTCGAGCCATAGCCAAAATAATATGACCTGAACCACTAGCGGCGTCACATACTTTCATGGAGAGTAGTGAACGAATTTTTTCTTCAGTGGTCTGACATTTGGCAATACGGTCTTTTATTACCGGCTCCAAGGTTGTACGAATAAGACTTTGCACGAGGTCCGGACGGGTATAGTAGGAACTAGATGATTTCCGATCAAGACCTGCGCCAAAAGTAAAGTTCCACTCTGAGACGGATGTTCCCTGTGTTATGATAGCACGCATTTCAAGAATGCCTTCATATACTGATCCAAACTCTTCTACATCAAGAGATGAATAATTAATCTTTACCCGATTTTGCTTCTCGTCCCTAAACTCATTTAGACAAGAGAAAGCAGCCAGAAGCTGTTCATTGGTAATCTGGCATTGATGTAAATAATGCAATGTCTCAGAAGCAAATAATACGCCTCCAAGAGGCTTGATAAAGAGTGGAGCTCCAAATGTTTCATCCTCAAAAAGTCGGAAAGAATCCATTAACCCTTCCCATAAGTCGCAGTAGCGTTCATTGCGCAAATAGGGTAACTCTGACAAGCGACGTAAGCGAGACACTGCATAATATTTTTTGTAGATGTCCTGGCAACGAACTTTTTGATCATAATCATTATCTGTATCCGGAGCACCAATATTGTATACCAGATTGCGGTCTTCGATAATAAAGAGAAATAATAATCGGTAAATAAAATGAATCAGTTCTTTATTCAAAGTCTGTGCGTTTGCTTCACCATTGATGACAGCCTGTCTGAATACTTCATTGCCCGCACCTTTTCCACATACCACTGAGCGACCCAGTATTTCCATCGCTTTTTGAACAGCATCACTCAACCCTGCACGAATGCGGTTGCCGCTTTCAATAGAGCGATTAAACCATTGTTCCATGATACAGGCATCGTCCCCGCTGTGTGTGAAACGGGAAGAATGCATCAGTCGGAACAACAAGCAGAATTCTGCATAATGATCTTCTTCGACCATACGACGTATGTCGAACTCAATGTATGTAAGTTTGACTAATTGTCCGGTGTTACGAATAAGGCGTAATACTTGGCCATTAGTTACAATGCCATATACATGTTCGGTATTATTTAGATAGTCAAGCATAGTAGCTTGAGGTGACTTTTGGCGGCGTTCACCTTTGATTCGCTGGTCGAGTGTACATTTGTCGAGAAGATCTAATTCTGCATCACCAGTTTTATCTCCGACTATAATAATTGGCATTTGGTCCAATTCGGGACAAATATAAGGTATGTCGAACTTACGTTCGCCTACTTCAATTTGTGTAGGTTGATAATCTAACTGATAATCAAGACTTGAAAAGAACCGTTCCATGAGACGACGTACAGCTTTCGTTCCGTATGGGTCGCGAAGAGAGTTACGTTCAGAAAATAGTTTCCAATCGTTACGCAGACTGCTCCATGCATTATCAATTTTGGCTGTGAGCGAAACATCAAGATTAAAATCTTGTTCACGGTTACCTTGCATGGAAGATTCAGTCTCTATTTCATGTAAAATATCATCTGAGAGAAGATGGCCATATATATGTATAGAAGTATAATCCATATCCAATAGTTTACTTTATAAATGTGATACTTTGGGTGTATAAACAAACGCAGCTATAACATCCATGGGAAGAATTGGCTTTACTACCTGATATTCTGCTTCTGAAAGATACGTACGGTATCGTGCAAACGAACGTACCAGGTTATTTGCCCGTTCTGTGGCAATGTCGTCGGTGTGTAGGCGTAGTGTCGCTTCATTGTTAATCCATTCCAAACGGCGGTTGAAGATATTGCGTTGAGCAGCTAAGTCAATATCACCGGTTGGCTGTGAATCCAAAAATAGATTTTGGCATTCAGCCTCTGAAATGAAATCATGATTGTCTACTTTCCCCTTATACCCAAAGAATATCATTTCCTCACCAACCAATTGATTATCGTTGTGTTTTGTCTCGCTAATTACAGATCGGACTCGCATAAGGAGTACGGTAGTAACCATATCAACCTTGTCTGTCTCTATAACCATTGCACGGCAAGCTCCCAAGTCTCCGCCGTTGATTGTATCATTGACAACACTCCTTGAAAGATCTTCTACGAAAGTGTGATTACGTCCAATATACATGTAGTTTTTAGGAGTAGGCGAAGCAAATGAAATCCGCACTGTTCCTTTTTTATCTACCGTCCGTTGAAAGTAGGATTTCAAATTTTCTGGCAGTTCGATAAATTGGAAGGAATAGCACAGTGGAATACTATCCACTTTCACATTGATACCGGCATGTCGTAATTCTCCGATAACGAAATCCCTTGTATCGTAAATATCACCTATAACCTTTTTGGCTTCATTCAGACTTTCAATCAACCGGGTCGGATCCATTGCTTTCGTATTATGGGCAAAGTAGGTATGTGACTTCTTTTCAATTTCTACAGCTCGTTGAATACGTTTATCATGTTCTTCAACCGTTTCTGAAGCCCACTCCATATCAAAAAGAGTCGGCTGTTTAATAAATTCCTTTTTCGTGTCGAGTACAATAATCTCTTCCATAATACTCTCCATAAGCGTAGAATCATTATCGGCAATTGGGATGTAAATACCTAATGATTTTCGAATCTGATTTTGCTTACGATAAAGTACTTTCATGATGATTTTGTCGACAGGATTCGTGTCTTCATCAAAGAGCGTAAAAATCGCAACTTCCTTTTCAGTCTGTCCAAAGCGATCTATACGACCGTTACGCTGTTCCATACGATTAGGGTTCCATGGTAAATCATAATGAATAACACAATTAAAACCCGTTTGAAGATTTACTCCTTCTGAAAGACAATCAGTACATACTAATACATGGCGAGGTGCTTTAGCTAATTCTTCAATCTTCATTTTACGGTCTTCATCCGTAAGTCGACTGGTTATCACTTCAACCGATACATCTTTGTATTTTTTATTGCCAGATAAATGTTTGGCTATATAGTCTTTACAATATTCTGCTGTCTGTATATATTGACAAAAGACTATTGGAGCATATCCAGAATTTAAAGCAAATTCAACATTCTTTGCCAATTCTGTAACTTTGCTATCTTGTCCCTTTTCTTTGATTTCTCGAAGGATTGAAATGAATGAACGGAACTTGTTCTTCTCACTATTTGATGATTCCTCGTATGATTCAGGAATTACATCATCATTGAAAAGCCCATCTTTTAATGCATCATTAAATTTATAAATCTTGTCGTTATCTTCTGCTACATTTTCAGAATCATTAGAGCGTTTGTTTATTTTGTTCTGTAGCATGCTAATACCTGCATCTGGACTTGACATCACACCTCTGATAAGGGCCAATAGATCCCAGTAAATATAGCGTTGTTTTATTTTACCTAAAGAACGTGCAGCTTTGACACCTTCACGTACATAGTCTATAATGTTCATAAGGAGAGCATGGTACTGAGCACTTAATTCATATTTGGCATCAAATTGAACGCGAGTAGGAAATATCATATCATTTCCTACATAAGGTTTAACATCTGCACGACGGCGTTGGATAAAATAATGTGACAGTTCTTCACGTTGGCGAGCATCTTCCAATGTGAAATGTTCAAACTCAGGTTTTAAGAGCCCGATAAGTGATTGAAATTCCTCATTATTTCCACTATGAGGAGTTGCAGTAAGAAGTACTATATGCCTTTCTGATTTAGACAAATCAGAAAGTAAAGCATGGCGTAGCTGCTGACTCTTGTTGGCACCTTTGGGCTTAGCGCAAGTATGTGCTTCGTCCACTATGATAAATTCCGGACAATGTTGTAGAAACATTGGCTTTCGGTCTGAAGACTTAATATAGTCTATAGAAATGATTTGGAAGGGTATATCGCGGAACACATTTTGATTGGCACGCATATTCTTTTCCAAACGGCTTATTGTGCTGGAGCGGATAATTTCGGCTTCCAGCCCAAATTTATCGCGAATTTCATTCTGCCATTGCTCGCATAGGTGTGGCAAACATATAATAGCAAAACGTTGAATCTCTTTGCGATCCAAAAGTTCTTTAGCAATTAATAAAGATTCCAAAGTCTTACCTATACCTACATCATCTGAAATCAGCAAACGTATAACCTGGTGTTTCAGGGCCAATATGAGGGGAACCATTTGGTAGGGGCGAGGTTCAAAAGAAAGTCGTCCTAAACAATGGAATGGTCCTGCTATGTCACGAAATGATAATCGGCACGCATTATAAAGAATACGTGCTGCCTCAGGATAACTATTCGCTCCCACATCATCAGATGAGGGCTTGCGAAAATCATATGAGCAGACCATTGAATTTAGTTGGTCTTTATATAATGGCTTATACAGACCGATAACTTCGGCATCTGTACCACCTAAAGGTTTTATAATTAATATATCTTTATCTGATGACTGTTGAACCACCCATGGACGTGAGCGAAATTCAACAAGTGTTCCTGTTTTATATTCCATCTCAATTAACTTATTGGAGTAAATATGTCTGAATGTGCAGATACGAACTCTGCCAATGGCGTTTTGTAGTACCAAACGATGACTACATAGCCGGCATCTTCAAGCACTTCTCTTTTCTTTCTATCATCTTCCTGCACTTCTGGTAAATCATGGGGTGTACCATCACAAAATACCACGATTCTATCACCATATATGAAGTCTGGTTGCACATAATATTTTTCTGGAAACATTGGCTGGGCTTTATCTGGTAGACGAAGCTTATGCTCATATAAATATTTTAAGAATTCGTATTCTGTGCTGCTATTATGGTCACGGGTTGCTTCGAGTTCCTCATACTGTTTATCGTAGCTTTGAAGTTGGCCAGCATTGCGCACTTCTATATCAGCATTCATCATGATAGATAATGTATTATATATTTTTCTAATATCAATAAGTTGATGATATGGCTGATTGTAGTAATTAAGCAAATTAGTATAATCTGCAGGAATTAATTTGGCACGCTCTTCCTCTGAGAGTGGTGTAGTTCTTCCATAACAGATTTCATAAGCTCGTTTTACTACTGCGTGATAAGATGCAGGCTCTAATACTAAGCGTTCCAGTGCACCTAATGAACCTTCTGCATTTTCGTAAATGAGAAGATTGGGGACTTTTTCATCTCCCATTACATCGGCTCCTATTTCACTACCTTCTATTTGAAAGACATCTTCTATTGCTTGCTTAAATGCATACAAGAATGTACGAACAGCTCCTTTATCTGATAAAGCAAGCGTATCAAGAGGCTGAATATAAATAGCATTTGCAGTTGTCTCTGTAAATAACTTGACGTACTTGATACTGTTTGGCTCTTCCGGATGCTGTTGTTGTTTTTGCATATGAATTGCCATACGTTCTGCACTAATCCAATCACCTGTTTTTGTATCAAAGGCAAAGCCATTTGCATTGTCGTCATTTTTTGATTCCAGAATATAAGTCAAGCGGCATGAGGGGATGTAACGAATATTGGCTAAATGAGTTCCATTATTAGTCTTTAGTTCGCACATGCTTATTGCACGAGTATCATCTGAAGAGAAATAGGTTTTTAATTGATAGAATTTTCGACTTCGTTCTTCTTCCTGACACGTAATTTTTTCGCTTTCTTGTGCTACCATGTCTTGTAATTGTATACAATAGCCTGGTATCATTTTAGAGACACCATCAAGACTCTCTCCTGTGATTATATCTGTATGATGTGAAGCATTCTCTTGATTTTTGTAAATTACTCCCGTTTTGGGATTGTAGAAAAATTTGTTAGGCGTTACTTCTCCCGTTAACATCATGCGAGATACACGGAATTTGCCACCATCATTGTAGATGATATTTTGAGGACCAAATTCTGTTAATGCCAATGATTTTGCCCGGCTAAGATATTCTACCTTATCGCTATTTTTATATTGCAGTAAAGCTCTCTGAGGTAATTTTGTAAAATTATATCCTGGCAAGAATCCTTCGCTGGCAAAATATCTGTAAGGGTAGAATTCGTTCTCTTCCGCATTTTTCCCTTGATTTTGTCCGAGAAGCATATCGCGAAGCTCTATTCCTCGTCTTTCCTTTAATAGTGCCTCTTTCTTTTCCTTGGAATTTTCACCATATATATTATTTCTGGTAACAGTTTGTGCTTCTTCAATCTGCTGTTGAGCTAATTTATATAAGCTACGCCAGCGGTTGAGAGCTTTGTCAAAATCATATAAATAACTATCCAAAATCCGGTCCATCCAACTGTCAGAGAACCAATATGGCATTTCTTTGTCGATTCTACTAGACAAATAATAGTCTGATATAGCTTGCTTAAAAATGGCTTTAATCTCTTGTTTTCGTTCTTTTGAAAGTTGGAGATGATGAACAACTTCGGGTTTTAACGTGATGTTATTTGCATTACTATAATCAACCAAATCTGCAATCCCGTTAGATAATTGAGGAATGGGGCATATGGATAATATAGTAGAATGCAAATGGGTCGAGAATAATTCTTCGTTAACCAATTCCATACGTGGTGCTTTTACCTCACCACTCACCATCTTTTCAGGATGACGAAGATAATAATTTTCGTGTGAGTTACGTGTACGGCAGTAAGTATAGATTAAAGCTGCTTGACCGCTACGTCCTGCACGACCAGCACGTTGAGTATAATTTGCTGGAGTAGGTGGAACATTGCGCATACCCACTATAGATAGGTCTTTAATGTCAATACCAAGTTCCATGGTAGGTGAACAGTATAGTACAGGAAACTCTCCATTACGGAATTGCTGTTCTCGTTTTTCACGTTCATCTTTAGGAACCTGACCTGTATGATCTTTCGCTTCCAAATTTATATTGGAAAGCGGAATATTTTTATAGAAGTTCTGAAAATAGTTATTAGGGGTATAAACAATTTCATCCCCAATAGTCCTAATTCTTGTAAGATCTGTTCTCACATTTTTTTCATCACCTTTTTCCCATAAAATGCTTGAATAAAATAATTGGTAAGCTCCGTCATTTTCTTGAATGTAATTACCCAATGCAGCAAATAAAGATTGCATATAGGAAACATAATCTTCTGAATTACGGATTGTTGCAGTACCTCCATTTATATTCAAGAAATCGCGAACAAAAAATGCCAATTTAGAGCGATAGCCAGCGACCTCTTTTCCAAAAGCCTTGCGCTTATTCTGTGGTTTTACAAAGCATAATGCATGTGAGGCAGTAATTCTGTCGTTATCGTCTAATGTCCATGGACTTTTTAGATTTTCTCTAACTTGTTTCTCTATGTCTTTTGCAGCCTCTTCTGTTCTATCATCAGAATATATGCACAATTTGTGACGCATATAATCCAATATTTGGATGATGAAGCGTTCCTTATTTTCATCAGATAATCCGTCTAATTCAGGTATATCATAGAGACGGTCGCAACCATTTTCACCTGTAATTTCGTCATGGAGATATTCATAATTAATCTTCAATAGTGCACATTCTTCAAGATTGGGCATGTTTACTTGCCAGTTTCCAGCCAGATCATCGTAGATGATAGTTCCTAAATATCTTTCCATTACATTTTCTACTTTCTTTGCACGCCCTCCAGTCCAATTAGGGAATCGGAAATAATCGTTATGAGAAAGATGAAGGTGCTTAAATACGAGTCTAGCAATTCTATCACTACCAATAGGCTCATCTGCTTCTTTTACAGCATTCCAAATGGCAGAGCGTATTTTACCTATACGTATAAAATCATTAAAATGGCCAGATTGTAGGGCAGCATCCTGACGAGCATCCACAAAAGTCATGACTTTACAGTCTGCAGGTTCTACATTTGCATTTCTCATTTTTATGACATTCTCATATGAAAGTACGGTTGTTGCTGTACTTCTACCTTCACTACCAATTTTTGATAACTTAGACCATTCTTTACTTGATCCTGAATAGATAGCTTTTGCCGTTGGATCATACTTCAGTGGACTTGGCACATATATTCCTTCAATACACTCATTATTAACATCTTGAGCTTCTGAAAGGTTCCCATATATTGTAAAATAAACTCTTTTTGGGAAACGATCTAAATAAGTTTTCTTAAATTTTCGATTCCCATTTTTATCTATAGTGTACCAGTCCTCTGGAATATCATCTGAATTTGGATCTAATAAGAAATCTTCAACAGATTCATTCTTATGGGGAACGATAATATAACCGTTGTTGATAGTAAATTCTTGCTCTTCTTCATCTAATTCATTACGCTCATCGTAATTTCTGGGTAGAAGAGTGTCGTTTATAATTTTTACAGAATACAATTCATGTCCGCTTAAACGACTGAACATGATAGGATAGTATTGTACTTTATGCTCATTATCAGACAATTCTTCACAATATAATTTTTCATCAACTGTAATGTAACGGTTTTCAGGATTTCCTAATGTTGCATATACATTTCCGGTCTGAGGAATAAATTGATGGATTTTATAAGGTAATAGATTAGCCCCTTGATTAATATTAATATCATTACACCAGTTTAATATATCAATAATGTGCTGAATACAAATATTTATTGAGACTTTTCTATCAATATAATTATGTAATTGTTCAGCTATTTTCCTAATAGAACAAGGAGCTCCTCGGAAGTACTTTTGTTCCTGTTTGTCAAAGCGCAGCGCAATGTTCTGCTCAATCCAATTGGCTGTAGGATGATTACGGAGCATATCAGCATTTAAATCTGACGGAATAGGAGAATTTATAGCTGATAGTATATCCTCTTTAGAATAATTTGTATTGGATAAGCCAACCTTCAACGTTTCATCTACAACTTGATTAATATCATAGGAGCTGCCAAAAATGCAAGAAGCAACTTCTGCAACCTTTTGACGCTGTTCTTTATAGCTAAGTCTATCATCTGCAACCATTGTGGCAGATGTTCCAAAACATAACACTGGCTTTTTAGCTTGTGCCTTTATTCGCCTAATCAAAAATGAGACATCACTACCTTGCATACCACGATAGGTGTGCAATTCGTCAAATATCAAATAATGAAGATTCTCAAGGAAACAATCTCTGAGCCGTTTTTCATCGCCAGCTCGAGTCATTAAAAGTTCCAGCATCATATAGTTGGTTAATATGATGTTGGGAGGCGTAGTTTGTATGCGTTCTCTAACTTGTGAATCTTCTTGTCCTGTATATTTGGCAAATGTAAACGGGCATTCTTTTCCTGTTGCATTTTCATACTGTTGACGATATCTAGCCAACTCTTCGGATTGAGAGTTGATGAGCGCATTCATAGGATATACAATAATGGCTATTGTTTTATTGATAGAATCTTCTTGATGTTGTAGTATATAATTGAAGATGGTAGCCATAAATGTACGAGATTTGCCAGAACCTGTACCTGAGGTTACAATAAATTCTTTATCTTGACATCCTAATTCTATCGCCTCCTGTTGGTGTTTATAGAAGGGATTCTTAAAAAATAATCCTAAGTCTTTATGAATAGGGAAGCCATTTTTGATCATTTGACTGACATCGATTCCAGACGCAAAATTAGGATTAAACTGAATTAAGGCATCCGGCCACAATTTTTCACTTTTAATGGCCTCACTAACCTCTTTTCTTATCCGTTCGTCTTTTATGGAAACGAAACTACCGATATATTCTTTATAGCTTCGTTTTATTTCTTTGTATATATCTAATATATTCATAATTTGTATATAATCGTTCTATTGTTTTGAGCTTATTAACAGTTCTCGAATATCGACTTCTAATATTTGAGATATTCTTAATAATGTTTCAAGACTTGGTTGGGAAGTGTTTGTGCACCATTTGGACACAGTAGCAGGATCTTTCTCTAATTGCTTAGCTAGCCATTTATTGGTTCGCTTTTTCTCCACAAGCACAACCTTGATGCGGTTTATGTCTTTTTCTTTTTCCATAAGGATTTTCTTTCGTTCTATGCAAAGATAAGAAAGCCTATCTATTTTTCATCATTTCAATAGGACTATTTGTAATATAAATTGCGAATTAGTTCAATATTATAGCTATTTATAGATAACATAATTTCTTTTTGGAATAGAAATCTGTATCTTTGTAGGTAACAATGTTTTGATATGGGCAATTGCTGATAGAAATAGAAAAATATATATTAATTATATGGAACAAATAATAACAACAACAGTTGTAACTTTAATATCAGGAGCTATCGGTGCCATAATTGGTACTTACGGTGGAGCGTTATTTGCTGCAAAAAGACAAGAAAAACATATAAAAGAACTTAGACAAGTCGCTATAAAAGCTTTAAAAATATTCCAAAAGTATGCTCGTAATAGACAAACTTACGATGTTGCAGCTTCTGAATTCAATAATGCATTAAGTATTGCTGAGAAAAGAGTTTTTATTGTTGCATTACATAAGTTGGGTATCCCTATTCTGGCGACTCCAGATTCTAAGTTTGACATACAAAATATTGTATTTGAAAAAAGAGAAATAGATAAAGACGAAATAGAAGCTATTATCAGCCAAATACAATTAGGACATTGTGATCAGTTATTTTACATTGAACCTGATAATTATTTTAGTGAAAACATTCGTTTAAAAACATTACGTTATATTGCCAAAAGATGGGTAAGAGAAGTTTTTGGTAAAAGCAAACTTGATCGTTCTCAGAATCCTATTGTTATAGTTTATCCTACTAATTGGTGGCTAGATTATACATTAGGGGAAAGGTTAGGAATTGCGGTTTTAAGAGAACGTATATCTTTAGACGAATATTTTGATGAACAAGGCTTGCCTAAGGAAGATTCTATTGAGCGTTTAATAACAGACATAGATCGTGGTCTATGGGATAGTAGCTTCTTTTGGGATATAGAAAATTATCGAAGCGTAACTGCAACAAGTTCTCTTAATAATATGATCTCTCAATTATTAAACAATAGTCAGAACAGTACGATTCAGAAAAGAGAGAGATAAAAGACAAAAAGTTTGTAAAAAAAGCAACAGAGAGGATTTTCCTCTCTGTTACGAAAAAAGCTACACCTCTAATTCCTTCAACGGTAACCCATAATTATATTGTCCGAAAAATCCTCTGTGGATAAGTTTCAGGCCAAGGGTCTGATAATACTTGTAGTCATCATCCTCGGTGCAGAGGTATTTGTAACCATAGCGTGGAGCGTACTCCTTGAAGAAGCGGGCAAGGTCCTTCAGGTTTTCCTGTTGGTTCCGTTTGAAGTTGCTGCGCACAATGATAATGCTCCAGTCGGGGATGCTGCCAACGCCGCAACTGTATTCCCAGAAACGAATGTATAAATCCATTTCGCCTACATGGACAGAAACACAAATACCGTTGGCGTTGTGCATGACGGAACAGCAGTTTCTGTAACCGAATCTCTCACACAAATAGAGATTGAAATCGTAAATAAAATCGGAATAGTTCATAATAATTTGAATTTTGATGGTTAATAAAAAATTGATTATAGACTGAAACCTCGCTTGCGTTTCGGTTTCTTTTTCTTCTTTTTAAGCCGGTTGGCCTGTATTGCTTCCTCCGTATCATAATCCGTAGGAGAGGGCGTGAACAACCCCAGACTAATACCGGAATGATTCTCCTGCTGATATTCATGCCGAGGTTCCTCGCGTATGGTTTCTGCCTGTGACTGACGCTGGTTCATGGTAGCAGAAAGAGCGTTATATCTCAATTCCTGGTCGATGTTCAGGAAACTGAACTGGCGATCAATCTTTGAACCGCTAAAGGTCAGTTGGTCACATGTGAACTTGACACCTTGCATCTCTCCGGTCGTGCGACTTAGCTTCCATTGCGTATCAATTCCGTACTTCCGTAAGGCCAGTCGCAGTTCACTCCAGCTTCGGGCGTTCGGAACCTCTCGTTTCAAGGCATGATAGATAAAATACTTTACCTTGTCGTGATGACGTAACCGAATGAAATTGACATGCTCTTTTCCTTCGGCAAAATGCAAACGGTAACGGGCTGTCAGCATCTTGCAGACCTTTTCATTCCGGTAGCGGTCGTTCTTGTCGCTGATGGTGCGTCCGTCATTATCCACACGGTTGTAAACGATATGACAATGCGGATGATCACGGTCGGTATGCCGGGCGATGATGAATTGCGTGTTCACGATTCCCATCAGCTTCATATAGTCATGGGCGATCTTTAGCATCAGCCCATCATCATCACGGATGCGATCCCCGTCCTCTGCGGAGAAGCTCAATGATATATGGCCGACCTTGTTCTTGACCTTGTCGTTCAGTAAAGTCTGCAACTCGAATTGTTCCGCTATTTC
>ERZ780177.329-NODE-329-length-54094-cov-5.384463_pt1 | contig 54094 bp, 38 predicted proteins | sample MGYA00510973_ERZ780177 | MGnify/ENA primary metagenome ERZ780177 (study PRJEB29588, sample SAMEA2144396) | human gut metagenome | biome: human gut; feature: human-associated habitat; material: faeces | place: Denmark | collected 2008/2010 ...
GAGGCGTCCGGCCGTACTTTCTGCGGAACGGTTCTTTGCGGGATCAGAGAAGCCGGCAGTGCAAACGTTCGGGCAGCGGTGCGCTGTTGTTGCGGCGCCAGACCATAGCCCGATCCTGTTCCTGATTGCCCGAGCCGAAGTCGAAGTCGTCCGGCGCTTCGAAAACGACCGGAAGCGACCGGTCTTCGAAGCCGAACGGGGCGTAAAAGTCCTTGAGGCTTTCCTGGCTTGGGATAAGGATCGCGGCGTCGGCCCCTTCTTCTGCGATCCGCCGCATCGCCTCGCGCATCAATCCGGAGGCCAGGCCCCGGCCCCGGTAGTCGGGGTCGGTCGCCACGCCGTAGATGTAGGTCGTGCGCCCCAGCTCGCTTTCGAACGGGATCAGGTGCAGCATGGCCGCCAGACGGCCGTCCTCTTCGGCTGCGAGCATCCGCTTGCGGCTGTAATGGCCGATCAGGAAGGAGTCGATGAAGGTTTCTTCGTCTCCGAAGCACTTTATCCAGAGCCGTTTGCAGGCTATTTCGTCGGGGTAGAGGCAGAGGGCCGTATATTTCTTCTCGAGGAATGCCGGATGGTAGGAGAGCTTGGCCTGCCGTAGTCCCGGAATACCCAGGTCCTCTTCGCGGTCGATGAGCGTGTATTGCTCGGGCAGGTGCGCCACGAACTCCCGGTTGATGATGGTGAAAGCCCCGTCGTATTCGGTGTCGGCCTTTTCGACATGAACACAGAACGTATGGTCGTTGATCGGTGAGCCGTAAGTGAAAGCGACGAGTTTATCACCGACGTAGATGCAGCCACCGATAAGTCCCAGCCGGTCGAAATGGGCGAAAGCCCGCTGCATGGCCCGCTGTTCGGCCGACAGCTCGCCCGTATGTCCGCTGCGGGTCTTGCGCCATTCGGCTTCCAGACGCATGCACTCCGCAGCATGGTCGCGGGTCATAGGCTCGTAGCGGTATTCGTATTCCGCCTCGAAGCGGTTGATGTGGTTGCGTTTGGATTGGTATTTCCGGCCAGGAAGGTCGCGCAGGTCCGAAGCGTTGTATACATAGTCTTCCAGATTGCGGTCGGAGGCGAAAGCGAACTGGCAGTGGCCTACACTGCGGAGTTTTTCGAGCCCTTCAGGTGTCATGTCGATGATCCGAAGCCGTTGTCCGGCAGCGAGTATATCCTCCTCCAGATGCCGCAGGACGGGGGTGAAATCTCCTGCGCCGACAGGCTGCATGTAGCCGATCCGGTCGCTGCCCCCGATCTGGAAGCGGATGACCAGAAAGCCGTCCACTACGCTCCAGGCGGTTTTGAACTGGAATTGCCAGCAAAACATGTTGGCGAACGCCAGGTCGCAGTTCGCCGGGGCGTAAGGCAATGTGAAGGATTCGATTTCGGCCTTGTCTTCGATCGTAATGGGTTTGAAGGTAATCATAAATTGTCTTCTACGGTGTAATTTTTGGCTTCCACATGCCCGTAATACTGTTGAATCAGGGCCTTGAGCCGATTTTCGACCGACGCGGTCTGTTCCCGGTCCGAAGTCTCGTTTCGGAACGTCGCGCCGGTCATCCATTCCTCGTCGAACGAGAAGAGCGCTTCGTCCGTTACGACCCGGAATTCCGAATCGTACATCACGGCCCACGGTTCGCGGTCGGGTTCGTTCAGAATGTCGCGTCCGAATGCGAAATAGGGTTCCCGGTTTCCCAACAGTCCCAGCAGGGTCGGCATGATGTCGATCTGCTGCACGGTCTGTGCCAGAAATTGCGGTGCGAGTGCGCCGTCGGGGGTGTGGATGAATCCGACGATGTGGTAGTTGCCGGGATAGGAGCGGGTTTCCTCTGCCATTTTCTCCGAGGAAACGTGGTCCGCGACGAAGACGAAGATTGTCCTGCGGAACCACTCTTCGTCCTTGAAACGGCGGTAGAAGTTGCGGAAGGCGAGATCTTCGTAGGCTACGGGTTTGTGTATTTTGGTCGTTCCCGCCGGCAGCTTGTCGGCGTATTGCTCGGGCACGACGAAGGGATGGTGCGACGAGAGGGTAAACAGCGTGGCGAAGAAAGGTTCCTGCATTTTCGAGAGCTCTTCGCCCGTGAATTGCAGGAACGGTTCGTCCCAGATACCCCAGTAACCGTCGAAATCCTCCGTGCCGTGTGCCGCTTCGTAATCCTCGCGGCTCAGGAGCCGATCGATGCCGGCGCTGCGGGCGTAGGCTCCGAAACCCATCGAACCGCGCTCCGAACCGCAGAAGAAGGCGGTTCGGTAGCCTTTGTCGCGGAGTATCTGCGGCAGTTGGCGGCTTTTGCCCAGCGACTGGGGCATCAGCACGAAAGGCTGTTTGAAGGAGGGGATGCTGCCCAGTACGGCGGGCATGGCCTGGATCGAGCGGGTGCCGTTGGCGTACATCTGTCCGAAACAGAGGCTTTGCCGCATGAGCGAGTCGAGGAACGGCGTATAGCCCGGTTGCGTGCCGTTGCCGTACAATTCGGGTTTGAGGTAGGCCGAATGTTCGGCTGACATGCTTTCCAGAATGAAAACCATCACGTTGCGCCCTTCGAGGTTCACGGCCGAAGAGTCGGGGCGGTGGGTCGGGGTGAAATATTCGTCCAGTTTTTCGGGCGAAAAGTAGCGGGTGTATTTGACCGATCCGCCGCTGCCGATGGTCCGCAGAATGCAGAAGGGGTTGCTCAGGATCAGGTTGGCCTTTTCGCTGGTCGAGGCGTAGAGCGTGGCGTTCGAGAGGGTGATCGGGCGGGTCATGCGCGTTACGCCGCCCCGCATGCCGGCGATGCCGAGCAGAATGGCGATCACCAGCAGTCCCGTATTGACCGAGTAATAAACCCAGCCCTCGCGCAGGGGCGATCGGGGTGTGATCTTGCGTCCGTAACCCCAAACGAACAGCCAGATGAGGACTGCGCCGACGAGGAGCAGGTACCAGTTTTCGGCGGCGAATTTCAGCACGAGCTGTGCCGAATTGGAGTTGTCGGTGAAGAAGATTTCGTCGGAGGTGAAACGCTTCTGCGTGTAGCGGAAATAGACGCAATCGGCCAGGTTTACGGCCACGATCAGCAGCGAATTGATCACCGCATAGTACCAGAAGAGAATACGCCGATACCAGCTCCGCTCCCGGAAATGGAACGGCAGCAGCGAGAGGACGATGAAAAGCAGATTGGCGTAGAGAACCGATACGGTGTCGAACTTCAGACCCCCCCCCGCCAATGTCAGGACCTCCTGCCAACCCAGGGGGCCGATCAGGGCGTAGTTGTAGCAGTAAAAGACGATTCGGCAGAGCAGCAGGACGATGTAGAGCAGGACGATGCGCCGCAGGAGCATGCCCGGATTACTATGTAGCCAGCGTTCCACCTTAGCAGGCTTTTAACGACATGTCGAGCGATTTGATCTGGTGCGTCAGGGCGCCGACCGATATGAAGTCCACGCCTGTTTCGGCGTATTCGCGCAGCGTGTCGAGCGTGATGCCGCCGCTCGACTCCGTTTCGCAGCGTCCGGCGACCTTCGCGACGGCCTGCCGCGTCAGCTCCGGGGTGAAATTGTCGAACATGATGCGGTCCACGCCTCCTGCGGCGAACACTTCGTCGATGTCTTCGAGCGAACGCACTTCGCATTCGATCGGAATGTTCTTGCCTTTTGCCTTGAGATAGGTTTTGGCTCCTTCGATGGCCGGGCGGATGCCGCCTGCAAAGTCTATGTGGTTGTCCTTCAGCAGAATCATGTCGAACAGTCCCATGCGGTGATTCTCACCGCCGCCGATCTTGACGGCCATCTTGTCCAATACGCGCATGCCCGGGGTGGTTTTGCGCGTGTCGAGAACTTTGGTATGCAGGTCTTTGATCTTGTCGGCATAGACGGCTGTCTGGGTCGCCACGCCGCTCATGCGCTGCATGATGTTCAGCAGGATGCGTTCGGCTTGCAGCAGGGACTGGAGCCGTCCCGAAACGTAGAAGGCCACGTCGCCCGGCTTCACGCGGTCGCCGTCGCGGAGGATCTGTTCGAATTGCATGTCGGGGTCCAGGCGTCGAAGCACCAGTTGTGCGATTTCGATGCCCGCGAGAATACCCTCCTGTTTGCAGAGCAAGCGCATGCGGCCTTTTTCCGTCGCGGGGATGCAGCAGAGCGAAGTGTGGTCGCCGTCGCCGATGTCTTCGCGGATGGCCAGTTCGATGAGCGCATCGACGAAAGGTTTGTATTCGGGTTTCATATTTTTTCGGTTTTTATGGGTGAAACGAATCGTTTCGTTCGGCAGGGCCGGACGAATGTCTGAAGAGAGAACGGTAACCGTGCGTTTGGCCCGCAAAGATTACCGCTCCGCTCCGGCACCCACAAAAATACGAAAAATAATTGCCATTTTTCAGGAAAAATATTAATTATATGTCGGTTTTGTGATCCGGACAAATGGTAATTCTTGTATTTATAAGTGTTTTTTCAAAAAAATACACCATTATTCGACGTTCGTAATATCAAATCCACGGCTTCCAATGCTTTGTTGACGGTGCGCTTCAGATTTCGATCGGTATGCGGATTGGCATAAATTCGTCGAGAATCTGATTTCTTCCGATGGAGGGGGACTCCTTGCCGTATATGTCGGTGATGAAGAATTTTCAACGACATGTACTCCGGGTACGGAATACGTGATTTATGGATTTGCGTATGATGATCTGGAGGTTCGGTCGGATATATCGTTTTTCCGTGCTTCTTCGTTGTCCTTCTCGTCCGTGTCGTCGCCTTCCCAGTCGAACGGCGGGAAATCGCGTCGTTCACCCAGCGAGAAGCGGGTGTAGGTGATCGGCAGCTTCCGTTCGAGGAACATCTGTTCGTAGGCGGTCTTGACCGAGAGTATTTCGTCCGCGAACCCCGAGCCGTAGATGTCGTTGTTGGCCACGTCGCAGGGCAGACCGAACCGTTCGATCACGGCTTGCGTGTAGGCGTAGAGGTGTTGCGAGTCGGTCTTGAGGTTGATTCGTCCGCCGGGAACCTGCATCTGTGCGTACTGGCCCAGGAAGAGGGGTGAGGTGAGCCGTTTCTTGGCCCGGCGCGATTTGAGCTGCGGATCGGGGAAGGTGATCCAGATCTCATCGACCTCTCCTTCGGCGAAGAAGGAGGCGATCATTTCGATGCGGGTACGCAGAAAACCGACGTTGCGCATTTGCCGTTCCGTGGCGGTTTTGGCTCCGCGCCACATGCGGGCACCCTTGATGTCGATACCGATGAAGTTGCGGTTGGGGTCGCGCTCCGCGAGTGCGACGGTGTATTCGCCCTTGCCGCAGCCCAGTTCGAGTACGATCGGACGGTCGTTATGGAAAAAGTCGCTGTGCCAATGTCCTTTGAGCGGATGGTCGCGGCGGAAGGCCTCCTCGAAGGCGGGTTGTACGAAACATTCGAACGTGAGGTTCTCCGCAAAGCGTCTGAGTTTGTCTTTGCCCATCTGTTTTTATTCGCTTTTTTGCTGGTTGATGCCGATGGCTTCCACGCCCCGGACCGGCATCGCCGGGGTGAAAGCCATCCTGTAAATGCCGCTGTCGGGAAAAATTACGTGCCGACGATAGGGAACCGACGCTTCCTCCGCGAGGGCTGCCGGGTGCCTGCGGGGAGGAAGGCCCAGCGTGTAGGATTCCTCGAAAACCAGGGAGTCGGGCGAAATGGTCCGTATCGTCAGCCGCAGCGTGTCGTCCCGAAAGGAGTCGTTGTAACGCACGACGATGTATAGGTCGCGCGGGGTCACGGTATCCGCGTTCGGAATTTCGATTTCGGCACTTTCGCTCCACGTGCCGCCCCCGGTATCGGTTACGACCGTCTGATGCGGCGAAAGGCAGCTCGTAACGAGCATTCCGGCGATCGCTATGATACTCCGCAGGTACATTACGAGTCGTTATTGCTCTTTTTTCGGCGGTTCGGGTTGTGCTGTCTCTCCGTTTCCGCCTTCCCGACGGTTGCCTTCACGACGGTTGCGTCCTCCGCGTCCCCGAGGACGGCGGCGGGCACCGTTCTGTCCCTCTTCGCCCGGAGATTGGGAGTGTGTCGGAGTCGGATCGGTTTCGGAGCCGTTTTGTCCCGGACGGTTTTCGGAACGAGAACGCTCCGAACGACGTTCCCCGCGCTGTTCGCTGCGAGAGCCCTGACCGTTGCCGCGTTCACCGTTCTGTTCGCCGGAGGTGTTCCCGCGTTCGGTGCGCTGTTCGTTTTTCTGGGTGCTCTGTCCGTTGCGCGACCCGTTCCGGTCGCTGTTGCGTGGGTTGCGCGGTTCGCCCTGACCGTTATTCCTTTCTCCGCGCGATTCGCGGCTTTCGCCTTGTCCGTTTCGATTATTCCGTTCACGGCGGTCGCGTTTTTCGCGGCGTTCACTCCGGTTGGCAGCGGGTTCCTGTTTTTCGTCCTTGCGGGATTCCGAAACGGCGGCCGCTTCTGCGGCGCTTCCGCTGCGGGCACCGTTGTTCCGGTTCTCGCGTTCCTCTGCCCGGTCGCTGCGGCGTCGGTTGCGGCCCTTGCGTTTGGAGCCGTTGCCGTCGAAGCGTGTGATGCTGTCCTCCTCCGAGCGATAGGTCGGTTCTTCGAACTTCTCCCGTTGTGGTTGCTCCGCCGACAGCTGATCGACCTTCTTGCCGGCGCGGTTCAGCGCTATGATCTCCTTGACGCGGGCGACGGGAAGCGTCACCACGTTGGTCATCGTATCCTTGCTGCTGCTGAAGGACATGGTACCGGCCAGGATGTCGGTTTTGACCAGGTAATATTCGCCGTCGAGAGCCTGGAGCGGTTCCCGCAGACGGGGGAACTCCTTGCGGGCGTCCACGTAGGTGTCGTATTCGTAGGCGAGGCAGCACTTGAGTTTCGAGCACTGTCCGGCCAGTTTTTGGGGGTTGAGGGAGATCTCCTGCATACGGGCCGAGTTGGTCGTCACACTCGAGAAATTCGAGATCCACGATGCGCAACACAGTTCGCGGCCGCAGGCTCCGATGCCGCCGATGCGTCCCGCTTCCTGGCGGGCGCCGATCTGTTTCATTTCGATGCGGATGTGAAACCGTTCGGCGAAGACCTTGATTAGCTCGCGGAAATCCACGCGCTCGTCGGCGATGTAGTAGAAGATCGCCTTGATCTTGTCGCCTTGGTACTCCACGTCGCCGATTTTCATATTGAGTCCCATTTCGGCGGCGATCTGGCGTGCGGTGATCATCGTTTCGTGCTCCAGAGCGATGGCCTCCTGCCAGCGTTCGATGTCGTAGGGTTTGGCCTTGCGGTAAATCTTCTTGAATTCGCCGTTGTAGGGGTTGAAACCCACGCGGCGCATTTGGCGGGCTACCATGTCGCCCGTCAGGGAGACGATGCCGATGTCGTGTCCCGGCGAAGCTTCCACAGCGACGATGTCGCCCCGTTCCAGCGGCAGATTATTGACGTTTTGGTAGTAGAAGCGCCGGGTGTTCTTGAAGCGCACTTCGAAAATATCGGTCGGCGTGTGTTGCGGGTATTGCTCCAGCCAGGCTGTTTCGTGCAGTTTGTAGCAACCCTCGCAAGGCTTGGCTGCGACCCCTTCGGGGGCGTAGTAGAACGTGCAGCCGCGACCGATTTCGGGCTTGGGCGCTTTCGTATATGGTTTGGTGTTATCCATTGGAGTCATAAATTTCGGTAAAGATAGTGAAATCCGGGAGCAATGCCAAATTTATTCGGCTGAGACTCCGGCATATTCCCGCCGGGCGGATGTGCGTCGCTGCCGGGAAGCGGAGATCCCGGATTATCGGATGCCGGCCTTCCAGCGCCGGATATCGCGGCGGTAGCGGACGATCAGCAGTACGGCGGCCGTCGTAAGACCGACGGTGAAGCCCAGAATCAGCCCCTGTGCGCCCATTCCCAATGTAAAGCCCAACAGGTAACCCACCGGCAGGTTGAAGACGATGTACGAGAGGAAAGCGATCGGCATGATGATCTTCACGTCCTGAATACCCCGCAGAATGCCTACCGAAACGTTCTGGATGCCGTCCGCCAACTGGTAAACGGCGATCAGCAGGATCAGCTTCGAGGCCAGGTCGATCACTTCGGCGTTGGTGGTGAAGAAAGTCGGGATGACGTTGCAGAGCGAGATGAACGTGATGGCGGCGAAGAGGTTCCAGGCGATGACCAGGTGGTAGGAGGCCTTTGCCGCCAGAGTCAGCTCCTTCAAGCTGCGGGCGCCGTAGCAGTGGGAGATGCGGATGGTCGTGGCGGCACCGATCGAAGTCACGATCATGAAGGCGCAGTTGCCCAAGGTCATGGCGATCTGGTTGGCGCTGATGGCCGTTTTGCTCAGCCAGCCCATCATGATACTGGTGCCGACGAAGGCCGAGGCTTCGAGAAACATCTGCAGGGAGATCGGAAGGCCCATACGCAGCAATGTGCGGATCGTTTTGACCGAATAGTTGCGGGGCGAGAATCCCTGAAGATAGGCGCGGTATTTCTGTTTTTTGTAGAAATAGCCGATAATCATGATCGGCATGGCGATGCGCGATCCGAGGGTGCCGAGCCCCGCACCTGTGGCGCCCAGTTCTTCGAATCCGAGGTGGCCGTAGATGAAAATCCAGTTCAAGCCGACGTTCATCAGGTTGCAGAGAATCACCACGACCATTTCGACCCGGGTGTTTCCGACGCCTTCGAGGAATTGCTTGAAGGTGAAGAAGAGCATGATGAACGGCATGCTGTAAGCCAGCAACTTGTAATACGGTATGGCCATATCGACCACTTCGACGGGCTGTCCCATGTGGTACATCAAAGGGATGACGGCCAGTTGGAGCCCGCAGACCAGAAATCCCAACAGAGTATAGAACATCAGGCCGTTTTGCAGGTATTGCGACGATTTGCAACGGTCGCCCTGGGCGTAGAGTTCGCCGATCAGGGGCGTGAGGCCCAGTGCGATGCCGACGCCGGCGATGAAGAGGATGAAGAAGACCGAGCCGCCGAACGAAGTGGCGGCCAGCGGCGTGGGGTCGTCGCCTCCGTAACGGCCGACCATGACGTTGTCGGCGACCTGTACGAGGATCTGCCCCAACTGGGTCATCACGACGGGCAGGGCCAGTTTCAGATTGGCTTTGTATTGTCGTTTGTAGGTTGAAAAACGGTACATATATTTCTTGAATCAGACGACAAAGGTACGAAAATAATCGATTATCCCTCTTTCGCATCCGTTTCGAAGGGGGAACGGAGTCTGATGTCCGGACCTTTCGACCGGGTGTCGGGGCCGATTTTGCAGGCAGATGTCGAAAGCATGCGGGACGGACATATATGGAGCTGTTCCCGGTTTCGATGCAAATGCCTCGTTGCCGGGAGGACTGTTCGGGGTTATTCCGTATGTCGGGCCGGGGTTGTTGTCGGTTCTGGAAAACCGCTTAGTCGAAGGAGTGGGTGAGGCGTGAAAATCCCGGCCGATACTTGCTTCGGCCGGGATTCGAAAACCGTCCGCCACTGGTGCGGATTTATGTTAGGCGACCCGGAGAATCACCTCCTTTTCGCCGTCGGGTTCCACGATCACCCGCTCCCCGCTGTGCAGTTTGCCGTCGATAATCAGTCCCGAGAGAGGTTCCTCGATGCGTTCGAGCAGCGTGCGGCGCAGGGCGCGGACGCCGTATTTGCGCTGGTAGCCGATGGCGGCAAGGGTCCGCTTCGCCTCGTCGGTGATTTCGACCTTGTAGCCGAGTCGGTCGGTACGGGAGAGCAGCCCCTTGAGTTCCAGGTCGATGATCCGCTCCACGTCCGAGAGGTCGAGCGTGCGGAAGATGACGATGTCGTCGATGCGGTTCAGGAACTCCGGTGCGAAGGTTTCTTCCAGCGCCCGGCGGTATTCCGACTGCGGGGCTTTCTGCTGGGTGTCCGATTTCGAACAGGTGCTGTACCCGACCTGCGTGGAGCGTATTGCCGCGGCCCGCGATCCGACGTTGGAGGTGAGAATGATTACCGTATTTCGGAAATCGACCTTGCGCCCCGAACCGTCGGTGAGGTGTCCCTCGTCGAAGATCTGCAACAGGGTGTTGAAGACTTCGGGGTGGGCTTTCTCGATTTCGTCGAACAGGACGACCGAATAGGGATGGCGGCGTACCGCTTCGGTGAGCTGTCCGCCTTCGCCGTAGCCGACATATCCCGGCGGGGAGCCGATCAACCGTGCGACGTTGTGTTTTTCGCTGTATTCGCTCATGTCGATACGGATGAGTCCCTTGTTCTCGTCGAAGAGCCATTTGGAGAGCTCTTTCGCCAGCAGGGTTTTGCCCACGCCCGTCGGTCCGACGAACATGAAGACGCCGATCGGACGCCCTTCGTCCTTGAGTCCCGCCCGGGAGCGTTGGATCGACCGCGAAATCTTTTCGACGGCTTCGCATTGGCCGATGACGCGGGCCGAAAGATAGTCCGCAAGGCCGCGCAGACGTTCGCTTTCGCTGCCCGAGAGCCGTTCGGCTGGGATTCCCGTCATGGAGGTAATAACCTGCTCGATATGCTCGGCCCGGATTTCGGGCGGGCCGGGATCGGACGGAAGAGTCCATACGGCGCCACCGACAGTCGTCGTGTCCGCTGCCGCCGTTTTGCGGGAGCGGTTTTTGGGCGTTTTGGCTCCTGCTGCGGCGCCGACCGGTTCGCGGGATGCGGTTTTTCGGGACGGTTTTTCGGTTTTGCCTTTGTCCTGCAGGTGAATACGTGCCCCGGCTTCGTCCAGCACGTCGATCGCCTTGTCCGGAAAGTTGCGGTCGGTAATGTAGCGCCCGGTCAGGGCGACGCAGGCCCGCAATGCTTCGTCCGAGTAGCGCACTCCGTGGTGCCGTTCGTAATGGGGTGCGATGTTGTGCAGGATTTGCAGGGTTTCCTCTTCCGAAGCGGGTTCGACGAGGATTTTCTGAAAGCGGCGTTCCAGCGCGGGATCGCTCTCGATATCTTCGCGATATTCGTCCAGCGTCGTGGCTCCGATGACCTGCAATTCGCCCCGCGCCAGGGCGGGTTTGAGAATGTTGGCCGTGTCGAGGCTTCCCTGGGTCGAACCTGCGCCCGCGATGGTGTGTATTTCGTCGATGAAGAGGATCGAGTCCTGCTTCCTGCGCAATTCTTCGAGAAGTCGCTGCATCCGTTCTTCGAACTCACCTCTGTATTTGGTCCCGGCCAGGAGCGACGATACGTCGAGCGAATAGAGCCGTTTGCCGCGGATGGTGGCGGGAACTTCGTCCGCTGCCATCCGCAGGGCCAGCCCTTCGACGATGGCGCTCTTGCCCACGCCGGCTTCGCCGATCAGGATCGGGTTGTTCTTCTTGCGGCGCGAGAGGATCTGCACGATGCGTTCCATCTCCCGCTCGCGTCCTACGACGGGATCGATGCGGCCTCTGCGAGCTTCGTACGTAAGGTCGGTGCCGAATTTGTCCAACAAGGCAGGTTCCGCAGGAGGAGTGTCCCGGACAGGTTCGCGCAGGCCGATGAACCGTAGTTCGGGTGTCGGCCGAAAATTGGTATCCGGAGGCGTCGTTTGATCGGCCTCCAGGGTCATCTTTTGCAGTTCGGTCGCTATCGCCTGTGCATCGAAATGGTACATGGCCAGCACCTGCGAAGTGATCGTGTGCGGGTCGCTCACGATGTGCAGCAGTGCGTGTGCCGTCGAAACATGGTGCATCGGGGCGAACAATCGTTGTAATTCTCTGGTGTATAAAGGGAAAAATTCTTCGGGATTCTGCCTCGATGAATCGGGTGCCGATACCGACCGAATCTCGCTTTCGATGCGAAGGCATATTTGGTGAATCTCCCAGTCCTTGAGGCGGGAGGTGAGTATCTGATGCGCTAAGGACCCTTCTTCCCGCAGAATCTCAAGGGTGAGAAAATCCTTGAGTGAGTGGGTAATAGCGCGTTTCGAGGTTTCGAATGCCGTACGGGCGATGATGGCCTCGAGCGTTTTTGAGATTTTAGCTTGCATCTTGGATTCCTTTTTTAGTTTTCCGTGTTCGGAAAAGCGAACGCGGTCGCTCTCTCCTCGCTTGTCGAAAATGTACGTTTTGTCCTGTTGAAATTACAGACTTATAACGAAGAAATCCCAGGTAATATTATGTTAAATAAAAATATTGCATATTGAACGATTTCGTCCCTTTATCAAGCGCCGGGACGAGGCCATTCGCCGATTTCCATGTCGCGGATGTCGGTGCCGTCGATGGTGAAGCGCAGGGCGCTGCGCACCTTGTGGAAACCGTAGCAGCCGGCAGCGCCGGGGTTGAGGTGAAGCAGGTCGTAAACGGGGTCGTAGATGACCTTGAGAATGTGGGAGTGCCCCGCGATGAAGATTTTCGGGCGCAGCGATTGGATCCGCGCTACGGCCTGCGGGGTGTAGGGGCGGGGATAGCCGCCGATGTGGGTCATCAGGACGCTCACCCCTTCGCACTCGAAGGAGAGAAATTCGCGGTAGGTGCGTCGCATGATACCTCCGTCGATATTGCCATAGACGGCCCGCAGGGGTTTGAACGCCGCGATCTGGTCGGCGACCTCCGGAGAGCCGATGTCCCCGGCGTGCCAGATTTCGTCCACGTCCTTGAGGAATGTTTTGAGCGTTTGGTCGAACGTGCCGTGGGTGTCGGATATGAGTCCTATGCGTTTCATGCTATTTTGTTGTTCTCTGTATTCTTCGGTAAACTGCCGGCGAAGTTTGTGTTTCATTCGGATTCCTGCCTGCCGAATTTACGCCGCCCGCCCAGCAGGTAGAGCGTGCCGACGACGGCGGCAGCAAAGGCTGCCGTACTGTCCGCAAGAAGAGCGCAGCCCGTCACGGCCATTTCCGCAACGCCCGCGACGGCCCGCAGCAGGAAGAGGGTGGCAATGGTGTAAATACCTGTTTCGAGCAGCGGCAGCCGGCGGATGATCCCGGCGCCCGAAAGTCCGTAGAGGCCGAATACGGCGAAGATGAACGCAATGGCGACGGTCAGCAGATAAGGAATGGCGGCCCCGTAGCGGAGGGCCAGCGTTTCCATGATTCCGTCGATGCGATAGATCGACAGTACGGGATAGAGCCAAGGTAGGCAGGCGAGGTGTCCCGCCGCGACCAGGAAATTCAATATAGCGCCTGTTTTCAACATGTCGGCAGTCTTTATGTTTCCGGGGATAGATTCCGTCCCGGTTTCGGGATTTATGATTCAGGGATTGCCCGCTGTGCTCTTTTGCCGTTTGTCGGTATATTTTGGTCGCTTGTGTCGCTGCCGTTCGCCGGGGTGAAATACGGGATGTCGTCCGATCGTATTTTCGGGGCTGTCCGGCAGTCGGCTTCAGGAATGCCGGAAGGCGTTGTGTCTCCGGCTGTTATTTATATTTGTCCTTCCACAGCTCCCGGATGCATGCGGCGATCTTCGCTTCGGCGGCGTTGCGGGTGTTCGGCTCGTAGAATTTCTTGCCTTTGAGCGTTTCGGGCATGAACTCCAGCCCGGCGAATCCGCCGTAGTCGTGGGCGTATTTATAGCCTTTGCCGTACCCCGCCTGATCCATCAGCTTGGTCGGGGCGTTGCGCAGGTGCAGGGGTACGGGCCGGTTGGTCGTATCGTGTTCGACGAAGGAGAGCGCCTGGTTGATGGCCATGTAGGCCGAGTTGCTCTTGGGCGAGGTGGCCAGGTAGATCGTGGTTTCGGCCAGCGTGATGCGGGCTTCGGGCATGCCGATCTTGTGCACCGTGTCGAAACAGGCGTTGGCCAGCAGCAGGGCGTTGGGATTGGCCAGGCCGATGTCTTCCGAGGCCAGGATCACCAGCCGGCGGGCGATGAAGCGCGGCTCTTCGCCTCCGGCCAGCATGCGGGCCAGGTAGTAGATCGCTGCGTTGGGATCGCTGCCCCGCACCGATTTGATAAAGGCCGAGATCACGTCGTAGTGCTGTTCGCCGTTCTTGTCGTAGAGGGCGATGTTCTGCTGCAAACAGTCGGTGACGTATTGGTTGGTGATCGTTACTTTGCCGTCTGCGGCGCCCGTGATGATGTCCAGAATGTTGAGCAGCTTGCGGGCGTCGCCGCCCGAAAAGCGGAACAGCGCTTCGGTTTCCTGTACCTCGATCTCCCGGGTTTTGAGCTCCGGATCGGTGGCCAGAGCCCGGTCTAAAAGGGTTTGCAGTTCCCCGTCGGTCATCGGCTGGAGGATATAGACCTGGCAGCGGCTCAACAGCGGTGAGATCACCTCGAACGAGGGATTTTCGGTCGTAGCTCCGATCAGCGTCACCACGCCCTGCTCGACAGCACCCAGCAGCGAGTCCTGCTGCGACTTGTTGAAGCGGTGGATTTCGTCGATGAACAGGATCGGCGGTTTGGAGTCGAAGAATTTCTGCTTGCGGGCCGATTCCAACACCTCGCGCACCTCCTTGACGCCCGACGTGACGGCCGACAGGGTGTAGAACGGGCGTTTGAGAGTCGTGGCAACGATCTTGGCCAGCGTAGTTTTTCCCACGCCCGGCGGACCCCAGAGGATGAACGAGGGGACATTGCCCGTTTCGAGGAACTTGCGGAATACGCCGTTCTGCCCGACCAGGTGGGCCTGTCCGATATATTCATCGAGCGTACGGGGACGCAGTCGTTCGGCGAGGGGAATGGACATGGAAAGCATTTTTTGTCGCTCAAATGTACTGAAAATTTTTGTTTTCGGCAACGGCCGGACTGAATGCGGTCCGAAAGAGCGGATGCGTAGAACCGCTGCCGTCCGGTTCGGGGATTCGCAGCGGGGAGATCGTGTCCTGGCCGGATTCCGTTTTTACGTCGTGCTTCACGCTTGTTCTGCGGTCGCAGTTCCCGAAGCGACGCGCACTATTGTATATTTCGAAAAGCCGCTATATGTACTGTACATATTGATACACACGGAAAAGTGTAAGTCTGTTCCCGAATCGTGAGCGTAGGAAATTCATTTTGGCGGAGAATAGGCAGACATCTTCTCGCGTCGTATCCGTATTCTGCGGGTATAGGCGCGGGGCTGTCGCTTATTTCACGCCAAAAGGTACTCCTACGACCTGCGATTCTGAAATGGGCTTCGGTGCCACGCTTTTCTTTTTATTACCAGTCGTCGGGGTACGGACGATACAATCTTACTTAAATTTTATGGATAATATTACGAAGCAGAATGGAAATGAAGTCGGCAAACGTCAGGTCGAAGGGCAGACGATCATTATCAATCAGCAGGAGCGGAGAAGCACGAACGGACTGGGAACCGCCGGTTTTATTCTGGCCTTGTTGGGTTTGATTTTCAGCTGGGTCCCGGGGCTCGGCTGGGTATTGTAGGCCTTGGGTTTGATTTTTTCATTCGTGGGGATTTTCAGAACTCCCCGCAGCTTGGCGGTCGCCGGGCTCGTCATATCGTGTATCGCGTTGATCGTTTTGATTATCTTGGTGAGTGCGATCGTTTCCTTGGTGTAATCATTATCAGTTGGTATGAAGAAAGAGTATCCTGCACAGAAGGATACTCTTTCTTGTATTGGCGATACTTGAAGCTTTAATATCTCCGGTTTTTCAATTCCGGTACAGTTTGTCGGACGGCGAAAGATCGCTCTAATCCGGTGCATCGGACATTATGTTGCAGCCATCGTAGTTCTCCGGAGAAACCTTGAATTCCGCACCGCTGTCCGGCTAAGGGGCTATTTGCGCGGTTTGTCCTGCCGTTCGCGCTCCTTGCGGCGCATCGAACGATAGCTGTTCGCCATCACCGTCAGGAGCAGCAGCACCGTGATCCAGGCGCGGATTTTGTCGCCCGTGGACGCGGTACCGCAGGCATAGACGGTGATAAGCATTGCCAAACTGCATGCTAAAAGGATCATGCAGAACCCGAGCAGTCGCCGAAGCGATCTTACAGAGGCCATACGAGGTCTTTTTTCGGTTTATTCTTCCGGCTTAACCAACTGCAGGTACAGCTCGTCGAGCTGCGCCTGGTCGATATAGCCCGGTGCGTCGAGCATCATGTCGCGGCCGTTGTTGTTTTTCGGGAAGGCGATGTAGTCGCGGATCGACTCCGAACCGCCGAAGAGCGAGCAGAGCCGGTCGAAACCGAAGGCCAGTCCGCCGTGAGGGGGTGCGCCGTACTTGAAGGCGTTCATCAGGAAGCCGAAACGCTCCTGCGCTTGTTCCGCCGTGAAGCCCAGCAACTCGAACATCTTGGCCTGCAGTTTCGAGTCGTGGATACGGATCGAGCCGCCGCCGATCTCGGTGCCGTTGCAGACGAAGTCGTAGGCGTTGGCCCGCACGCGACCGGGGTCGCTGTCCAGGTATTGTACGTCTTCGAGCTTGGGCGAGGTGAACGGATGGTGTACGGCGTAGTAGCGCTGGGTTTCGTCGTCCCACTCGAACAGCGGGAAGTCGATGACCCACAGCGGAGCGAATTTCTTCGGGTCGCGCAGGCCCAGTTGCTGAGCGACCTCCAGACGCAGGGCGCAGAGCTGCGTGAGGGTCTTGAATTTCTTGCCGCAGAGGATCAGCACCAGGTCGCCGGCTTTTGCGCCCGCGCGTTCGGCCATCGCCCGCACCTGCTCGGGCGAGTAGAACTTATCGACGGACGACTTGACGTTGCCGTCCGCTTCGACGCGGATCCAGACGAGTCCCTTGGCACCGATCTGCTGGCGTTTGACGAACTCCGTGAGGGCGTCGATCTGTTTGCGGGTGTAGCCGGCGCAGCCCGTCGCGGCGAAGCCGGTGACGTACTCCGCGTCGTCGAAAACCGCGAAGCCGTGACCTTGGGCCAGGTCCGTCAGGTCGGCGAACTCCATGCCGAAGCGCAGGTCGGGTTTGTCCGAGCCGTATTTCTCCATCGCTTCGATCCAGGGCATGCGGCGCAGCGGCTCCGTAAGTTCGATGCCCATCACTTCGCGGAACATGTGCTTGGCCCAGCGCTCGAAGATTTCGAGCACGTCCTCCTGCTCGACGAACGACATTTCGCAGTCGATCTGCGTGAACTCGGGCTGGCGGTCGGCGCGCAGGTCCTCGTCGCGGAAGCAGCGCACGATCTGGAAATACTTGTCGTAGCCGGCGACCATCAGCAGTTGCTTGAGCGTCTGCGGCGATTGGGGCAGGGCGTAGAACTGGTTGGGCGACATGCGGCTCGGCACGACGAAGTCGCGCGCTCCTTCGGGCGTCGAACCCACCAGGCAGGGGGTTTCGATCTCGAGGAATCCCTCGTCGGAGAGGAAGCGGCGGATCTCCTGGGCCATCTTGTGGCGCAGAATCATGTTGCGTTGCAGGGGCGGACGCCGCAGGTCGAGGTAGCGGTACTTCATGCGCAGGTCGTCGCCGCCGTCCGAGACCTCTTCGATGGTGAAGGGGGGCACTTCGGCTTCGTGCAGGATGGCCACCTTCTCGGCCGTGACCTCGATGTCGCCCGTCGGCATTTTGGGGTTTTTCGACTGCCGCTCGACGACTTTGCCGACGACCTGGATGACCCATTCGCGGCCCACGCGGCAGACCGTTTCGCGCGCCTCGGCGGGGGAGTGTTCCTCGACGACGATCTGGGTGATGCCGTAGCGGTCCCTCAAGTCGATGAAGGTCATGGCGCCGAGGTTCCTCACTTTCTGCACCCATCCGGCCAGGGTGACGGTTTGGTTGACGTTGCAGGCCCGGAGGCAGCCGCAGGTATGGGTTCTGTACATGGCGATATGTTATGTTTAGTCGTTACGATCCGCAAAGTTAACTAAAATTCATAATTCATAATTCATAATTCATAATTAAATGACAGGATGCCTTGTTAAAACCTTTGTGTGTGAAGAACGCCGCCGCCGGAATTGCAGCGAGGCGGATGAAACGGCGGATATGCAGGGAAAAGAGCGAAAAGAGATGCGGAATCCCCGAAACGAACCTCCCGGGACCGGGCGTCGTTTCGGGGATTTGTTGGGCGGCCCGGATTTCGGACAGCCGTTTCTGACCGATAATTACTCCACCGCTTTGAGTTCGAGTACGCGGCTCGCATATTCCTTGCCCACCGTGAATTCGAGTCCGTTCTCCATCAGGAACGCGCCGCTGAAGGTCTTGCCGTCCTGCGGGACCGGCTTCCCGTCGACGTTCAGTTCGGTGATCCGGTAGCGTTTGCCGGGGTCGAGACCCGCCATGCGGAAGGCCGGCGACGGCATGTTGAGGAAGTGCTCCAGCTTGTAGACGAACCAGACGGCGCGGTCCTTTTCGGGTGCGACGTACATCAGCGATGCATAGCCTGTCTTGTCGTAGGGCGAGATCAGCCGGTAGAGGTCGCCCTGCTGCACGATGGGACGGATCTCCTTGTAGTCGGCGATCGCCCTGCGTGCGAACTCCTTCTCTTTGCCGGTCATCTTTGAGGGTTGCAGTTCCAGCCCCAGGCGTCCCGACATGGCCACGTCGAAGCGCAGTTTGAGCGGAACGTTGCGGCCCGTCTGGTGGTTGGGCGAGGCGCTCACGTGCGAGGCCATCGCCACGGCGGGATAGAAGTTCGACACGCCCCATTGCATGTAGATGCGTTGCAGGGCGTCGGTGTTGTCCGAGGTCCAGAATTCATCGTAGTAGGGCAGGACGCCATAGTTGACCCGGCCGCCGCCGCTGGCGCACGACTGCATCACCAGACGGGGATATTTCTCCTGGATGCGCCGCAGCACCTTGTCCATGCCGCGGTGGTACTCGATGTAGAGGTGCGATTGCCGGTCGGCCGGCAGGAAGGTCGAGCCGTAGTTGTAGAGCGTCATGTTGTCGTCCCACTTGATGTAGGCGATGTCGGGATGCGCGGTCATCAGACGGTCGACCACGCTGAAGACGAACTCCTGCACCGCGGGGTTCGACAGATCGAGCACCTGCTGCGTGCCGCCGCGGCCCTTGCGGTTTTCGCGGTAGGGCTGCTGGATCACCCAGTCGGGATGCTTCTCATAGAGTTCGCTCCGGGTGTTGGTCATCTCGGGTTCGATCCAGATGCCGAACTTCACGCCGTGTTTGCGGGCCGACTCGGTCAGACCCTCGATGCCCTGCGGCAGTTTCTCGCGGCAGACCGTCCAGTCTCCGAGGCTCGTCTCGCCGTTGTTGCGCGGGTATTTGTCGCCGAACCAGCCGTCGTCCATCACGAACAGTTCGCCGCCCAGGTCCGCCAGGTCGGCCATCATCCGGTCCATGCCTTCCTGGTTGACCTTGAAATAGACGCCCTCCCACGAGTTGAGCAGCACGTCGCGAAGCTCGGTTCCGTGGTTGAGCCGGTGGAGGCGCGCCCATCGGTGGATGTTGCGGCTCACGCCGCTCTTGCCCTCGTCGCTGAACGTGAAGGCGAATACCGGGGTCGTGAAGACCTCGCGGGGTTGCAGCGTGTATTGCGACTGCTCCTCGTTGATGCCCGCGAAGAGGTGCGTGGTGTGGGTGTTGTCGTTGTCCAGGGCGATGCGGTAGTTGCCGGCCCAGGCCAGCGTGCCGCCGATGACGCGGCCTGTCAACTCCCGGGGGCGTCCGTCGAGCGAGATCATCAGCGAGGGGTTGTCGCGCTGCGTGTTGCGTACGCCGTCCTTGTTCTTGAGCACCTTCATGCCGTCGGTCAGCGGTTCTTCGTGGAGGTAGCATTCCGCTCCCCATGTGCCGTGGAAATGCGTCAGCCACGTGTCGCCCCGGCGGACGGGCATGTAGGCCGATGCGAACCGGTAGAGCGTCACGGGTTTCTTCTCCGTGTGGCTGATCTCGGTCCACGTCTCGATCACCTCGCAGTCGTCGTAGGTCTTGTAGAAGAGCGTCACGAAAAACGGGTAGTGCTTGTCCTTCATGGCGATGGCGGTGGTTTCGGAGCCGTCCCTGCGGTCGCGCGACACCGACTCGACAGCCAGTTCGAGCGACATCGAACCGTCGCCGTGCGTCGCCTGAATGGCTACTTCGCGGTAACACTGGGCGCCGAACTGCGGGTAGGCCGCATCGCCGAACGCCGCTCCGCTGGCGAGGATGTCGTCGGGCGAGGCGACGCGCGCTCCGAAATACTGGAACAGAGGGGTTTTGCCTTTTTCTGCCGTCAGCAGCAGCGAGGAATTCCGGGTCGAGAGGAGGATGTTTTCCGCCCGGAGCATGCCGCCGGACAGCAACGCAGCGCCGGCCCATGCCAATACCAAAAGTTTCTTCATTGCAGGGTTGTCGTATAAGGTTGATTTCGGGTATAAAACTAATAAAAAAACGCGGATTCCGCAAAGAACGCAGGCCGGACGATTGTCCGGCCTGCGAATCCAGAAATCCGAAACGGAGCCTCCGCGGTTATTTCGGGGCCGTGACGAACGGTGTCTCCAGCAGTTTTTTCAGCGTGGCGGGGTTGTCGGTGGTGATGTAGTCGACACCCAGCGCGATGCAGGCCATCATGTCGGCCGTCGAATTGACCGTCCAGGCGTTGACCTCGATTCCGCCGGCGTGGGCTTCCGTCACCCACTCGGGTTTTTTCGAAAGCACGGTCGAATACTGGTAGTCGATGCCCGAGAGCTTGTCCGCCGCGACTTCGGCAGGAGCCTTGTCGCCGCCCAGATACTGTACGCCGGCCGCGGGCATGGCCGCCCGGAGCTGCTTGCAGACCTCGTAGTCGAAGGCGATGTAATCGACCCGCGTCTCCATCGACTTCGCCTTGACGGCGGCCACGACGGCGTTGACGGCCCGCGTGTTGCTTGCGGCCGAACTGTGGGTCTTGATTTCGCAGATCAGTTTCATCGAAGCGTCCTTGGCGCCCTGCTCCAGATAGGCGTCAAGCGTCGGCAGTTTTTCGCCGTTGGCCAGCGTGAGGTCCCTGATCTGTGCATAGGCGCTCTCTTCGATCCGCAGGTCGCTGCCTGCCACCGTCGCGTTGTGGTTGATCACCGGCACGTCGTCGTCGGTGATCCAGACGTCGAACTCGGCGCCGTGGATGCCCAGTTTCTGGGCGTTGGTCAGGGCAGCGATCGAATTCTCGGTCGAATTCTCCACGCCGTCCTGATGCTGGCCGCGGTGCGCGATGATCCGGGGCATCGAGACGGAGGGATTGTCGCAGACGGTGAATTCGACCGTGCCGATCGGGTATTGGCTGCCGTTGCGGACGAGCGTCATGAAATACCGGTTCGTTCCGGCGGGAATCCCTGCGGGGAGGGTCACTGCCAGCGACTGAAGGGTATTGTCGCCGGAGGCTTCGGTGAATGCGGCGTCGGCCGTGAACGCTGCGGTCACGTTGGCCGCCGAGGTGAACTTTACCTTGTCGCCGGCTGCGAAACCGTTGCCGTAGATCGTATAGGTGTAGCCTGCGCCGATCTCGCACCTGGTCAGGTAGGCGAGGTTCGAGAGTGCGAATTCTACGGGCGTCTGGCCGGCGAACGCCGCATCCTGGTAGAGCAGGGCGATCTGGTCCCCGGTCAGCGCGTCGTCGAAGACGCGGGCCAGAACCACTTCGCCGTTCCATGCGTTGCCCATCGAACCTACGGCCGAGTCGCCGCCCAGCGCGAACCACCGTGCGCCGTCCTTGGCGTGGATCAGTTCGCCCGGAGCGTCGGCCGTGCCCTTGAGTTGGCCGTCCACGTAGATATAGGCTTTCTCGGCGGTTTTGTCCCAGACGCCCACGACGTGGTAGTAGCGGCCCGGTTCGGGCGTCACGTCGCTCTGCGCCCAGCGCCACGTGCTTTTGCCCGTGGTGCTCACATTGGGCAGGAACGTGATGCAGGCCGGATGGCCTCCCTGGCCCTCCTTGCAGATCAGGAAACCCGTGCCGCCGGCTTCATGCGCCGAGAAGGGCTTGTACTCCTTCGTGCCGTCGTTGCGGTTCGAACGCAGGACGACCTCCAGCGTGTGGCCGTCGTCCAGACCCTGCTTGAACGTCTCGTTCGTGTAGTAGTCCACCCGGTAATAGGAATCCTTGCGGGAACCCTGCCCCGGGGTGTGCGTGTAGTTGGTCACGATGCGCTTGTAGACGTCGTGGTAATAGCAGGTCAGCGCCGTGCCGGGGTAGGAGAGCACCTCGTTCTTGAGCGGCGATACGTCTTCGGCCGTGCCGTCGGCGTGGAAGACAACGTCGAGCAGGTCGGCTTTCGGCGCTTCGGGCGGCACAGGTCCGGGTTCCTGCGTGATGGTGAACTCCTCGACCAGCGTGGGGTCCGAGACCGAGATGAACCGGACCACGCCGGAGCGCTCCCTGCTCACGGTGTTTTCCGGAATCAGAATCGCCAGCGTCATGCCGTCGACGGTGGGGTGGGTGAACCAGTCGGTCTTGCTCTGGTCTATCGCATAGGTCCATTTGCCGTCGGTCGTTACGGTGAACACGACCGTGCTCCCTTCGTAGGGGATGGTCCCGTTTTCGGGGGCGAGGTTGGACGCTACCGAGAACGCGACGTTTTTCCATTCGGCCGTCTCGTCGTCTTTGCACGACGGGCAGAGCGCCAGGGCGAAAGCCGTGAACAGAAAAAACGATAAAAAACCTTTTTTCATATTAGGAAGGTTATGTGGTTAATTTTTCAGTTGATTGATCCGGCCGGGTCATTGGTCGTTTTCAGGCTTCTCCGTCGTGGGGCGGACCGGGAAGATCAGCACCGTGGCGGCCGCCGCGTTCACCTCCGTGTCGGGACTGCCGACCGAAACGGGCAGCACGCAGCGACTGTCCGCCGTGATCGCCGAGACGTCGATCCGAATGCCGATCTTCGCGGTGTGGGCGTTGTTGTCGAGCCGCACGGCGGCGGTCGGGAGGTCGTAGCAGGCTTCGGGCATCAGCACGTAAGCCGTACCGTTGGCCTTGTTGTAGGCGGCCAGCGCTTCGGCGTCGACCGAGAGTGCGGCCGTCGAACCGCCTTCGTTGTAGCCGCTCCGGTAGATCCACACCTCGTAGTCGACCGCTGCGGCATCGGCCGTCAGGGTGACCTGTTGCAGGCCGTTTTTCGGGATCAGCACCTTCGAGCCGATGTCGTATCCGATCTCTTCGTTGTCGGAGCACCCGGCCAGGCAAGCTGCCGCCGACAGCGCGAGCGCTAAAAATAGCTTTTTCATGGTCGTTTCTTTTCGCTAATGGTTAATAACCCGGATTCTGAACCAGCTGGCCGTTGATGTTGAGCTGCGAGTTGGGGATCGCCAGCCAGTAGTGTTTCGGCGTGGTGAAGATGCGCGTGTCGTTCTCCTTCATGCCGATCAGCTTGTAGAACTTCTCGGGCGTGTCGCCCTCGATGTTCCAGGCCTTCGGGATGGGGCGCAGGCACTCTTCGGCGATCTTCCAGCGGCGGATGTCGTGGAAACGGCGTCCCTCCATCAGGAACTCGATCGAACGCTCGCGGCGGATGATGTCGCGCAGCTTCTGGCCCGAGGGGATGCCGCCGGCCCTGCTCCACGAATCCTGGAACGTCGGAAGGCCGCAGCGCGAGCGGATCTTGTTCAGGCACTCGTAGCCGTAGTCGCTCAACGTGCCGTCGTACTCGAAGTCGGCTTCGGCGTAGCTTAAGTATAGCTCGGCGATGCGCATGTAGGGGAAGACGTAGCTCATGTAGGTGCTGACGGAGTAGTTTCCGCTTGAGTTGAGCGTCATCTTCGACTGTTCGTTGACCCATTTCTGGCAGAAATAACCGTTGTAGGACTGGTATTCGTTGTCGTAGCTGCCGGTGAAGCCCTGCGGCTCGCCCTTGTGCGCCTTGATGGTCATTTTGCCGCCGTTGAAGCGGTACGTGCCCCGGTCATAACCCACCGACGCATAGAAGCGCGGCTCCTTGTGGAGGTGCATCTCGACCGTCCCGGCCGCCTTGTTGTAGGCCAGCGGGTCGATGTCCTTCGTCTCGGGGTCGTCCTCCCACGGAAGTCCGTTCCGGGTGTAATACATCTGGACGGCCTCGAACGTCGGGCACAAATAGCCGCGGTAGGCGCCCGACACCTTCGTGTAGTTGTTGGCCAGGTGGCAGCCGAACTGCTTCTGCGTGTAGGTGATCGAGCCTGACTTGTTCAGGCTCATCAGGTACTCGTTCTGGTTCAAGAACTGTGTCGCGTTGCCGTCGCCGGTGAAGATGTAGGTGTAGTTGGCGCGCCCCAGTTCGAACGGGTCGGTCGTGCTGGTGCTTTTCGACACGGAGAGGCCCAGTTGGCGGTCGTCCATCGTGTAGGCTCCCGTTTCCTTCGAAGCCTCCACGCAGTCGATAGCCTCCTTGGCAGCGTCCATCGCGCGTTTCCACTTCTCGGCGTCGTAGGTCTGGTTGATCAGGTGCGTGCCGTCCTTGTTGACGAAATCGGCGTAGAATTCCGAATTGCCGTTCACCAGCGGCGATGCGGCGTAGAGCAGCAGGCGGGCGCGGTAGGCCAGCGCCGTGGCCTTGATGGCGCGGCCGTACGCGATGGGACCCCAGTAGTCGGGCAGCATGTCGGCGGCCTTGCGGAACTCCTCCTCGATGAAATTGACGCACTCGTCGTAGGTGCTGCGCGGCACGTTCACGCTGCTGGCCGGCGCATTCAGGTCGATCTCCTCCCGGGCCAGTACGATCGGACCGTAGTACTCCAGCAGGATCTGGTGCAGGTGGGCGATCAGGAAGTGCGCCTCGCCCGACCAGTAGCGCAGGTTGGCCTCCGAGATGTCGGGAACAGAACCTATGTTGTTCAGGAAGTTGTAGGCATAACGGATGCCTTCGTAGATGTTGTACGAGTAGTTACCCGTCGGAAGTCCCGAGGTCGTTCCCCACATGTTGAAGTAGGTGTTCGTCGGGGACTCCTGCGAGGTGGCGTATACGAGGCTCTTCCACGAGAAATAACGCACCGATCCGTAGTAACTCGAAATCAGGTCGTCGCCGCCGCTCAGGTCGGGCATGGCCTGCGCATGGAACAGGTCGGGGCACTTGCCGTAGACCATGAAGAGCATCTTTTCGGCCTGGGCCTGGGTCTTGTAGATGTCGTCCTGCGTGGGACTGCCCTCGGGAACGACATCCAGGAAATCGCAGGATGCGGCCGCGAGAAGGAGGGCTAACGCCATTGCTATTTTTTTCATAACGGTATCTTCTTTTGGATTAGAATTGGTATTGAACGCCGATTTTCGCCGTCCGCTGCAACGGGTAGGACAGGCCGTGGCCGCCGCCCTTTTCGGGGTCCCAGTAGTCGAACGGGGAGATGACGAAGAGGTTGTTGCCCGACAGGTAGACGCGGAGTTTCTTGATGGTGTAGCCCAGCTCCACGGTTTTCAGGCGCAGGTATTTGGCGTCGTGGATGTAGAAGGTCGAACTCTGGGTGTTGTTGGAGCTTAACTGCGAGGTCAGGCGCGGATAGGCCGCGTCGGCGCGGTTGTTGTCCTCCGACCAGTGGTTGTCGGCGATGTACTGCGTGATGCCGTAGCCGAAGTGCGAGGCGTCGCAGAACGGGTGCATGTTGTACATCCGCAGCGATACGTTGGATGCGCCCTGGAACATGAACGAGAAGTCGAGCCTGCGCCACTTCACCGTCGCGCCGATGCCGTACTGGATTTCGGGAACGGTCGGGCTGCCGGCCGTCGTCACGTCGTTGCCGTCGACGATGCCGTCGCCGTTCAGGTCGCGGTACTTGATGTCGCCGACCGTGTAGTTGCCGAACTGCTGTTTGGGCGAGTTGTCGATCTCCTCCTGCGAGGTGAACAGCCCGTCGGCGACCAGCACGCCGGTGATGGCGTTGACCGGATGTCCCACGACCGACATGTAGTCGTACATCAGGTCGCCTTCATCCTTCTCGACCACTTCGTTGCGCGAGAAGGTGAACGTGCCGCGCAGGCTCAGCGACCAGTCCTTGTTGAACTGCTTGTTGTAGACGGCCGAAAGGTCGACGCCGTGCGATTTCACACGTCCGATATTGCCGTAGGGCGTAACGCCCAGCAGGCCCGTCGACGAAGGCAGCGAGGTGCGCCGCATGAAGATGCCCGTACGGTCTTCGGTGAAGTAGGCGGCTTCGATGTTCAGCGCGTTGAACAGTCCCAGTTCGAGACCGACGTCGAGTTTCTTGGCCTCCTCCCACGTCGCGTTGGGGTTGCCGTAGGTGGTGATCTTCGGGCCTTTGCCCTGGGAGTTCCAGTTGTAGTAGAATCCCGATTCCTCGCCCATGGCCACGATGGAACGGTAGGGGAAGCGCTCGCCCAAGGCGTCGTTGCCCGCCAGACCGTACGATACGCGGATCTTCAGGTTGCTGACCGTCTTGCGGATGCCGTCCCAGAACGACTCGTTGGAGATCACCCAGCCGGCCGCCGCCGAGGGGAAGAAACCCCAGCGTTTGCCGGGAGCGAAGTTCTCCGAGCCGTTGTAGCCGAAGCTGGCCTCGAACAGGTAGCGGTTGTCGAATCCGTAGGTCACGCGGCCTGCCATGCCCTGCTCGCGGTAGGGCAGCAGGTTCTCCTCGCTCGTGCCGGCGATGTTGTTCTTCTTCTCGTTCATGCGGTAGACGAACATGGCTCCCACGTCGTGTTTGCCGAATTTGCGGGCGTAGTTCAGCGAGGCTTGCAGCGCGTAGCGGCGGTGGCCGCCGTTGCCGTCGGTGCTGGTCAGGTAGGTCGTGCCCGTGTCGCCGATCGAGTTGGTGATGAGATTGGCCGTGCCGTCGGGGTTGAGCGAACTGCCGTCCTCGACCTTGAAATAATAGGGGGTTGCCGTGCGGTAGGTCGCCGAATAGGTGTAGTTGTAGAATGACGCCGTGAGGTTGGCGCTCAAGCCCTTGGTGAAGAAATCCAGGTTCTGGTCCAGCGTGAAGGCCGTCGTCATGTAGGAGTAGTAGCGCTTGCCGTAGCCGCGGGACAGCTTGGCCAGCGGGTTGAGGTCGGTGGCGCCGGTGTCCCACGAGGCGTTGTTGCCGTAGCGCACGAACGTGTCGCCTTCCTCGGCCGGGAGCGTGGCCGGGAAACGCACCGGATTGGCGCGCATCGAGTAGTAGAACAGGTCGCCGATGTCCTCGATCGGGCGGGTGTTGTACTCCAGCTGGGCGTTGACCTTGATGCCGACGACCGTCGTCTTGGTGATGTTGGCGCTGACGTTGCTCTGGAAGATGTATTTCTGGTGGTTCATCTTCACGTCGTAGGGGTTCTGCTCGATGTCGGCGATGATGCCGTTTTCGTTCGAAACCGCTGCGTTGAGGAAGTAGCTGACCTTACGGCCGCCGCCGCGGATGTTGAGGTTGAGGTTCTGGTTGACCGAAAAATCCTTGAACATCAGGTCGTACCAGTCGTTGTTCGGATAGAGGTACTTGTTGAGCCCCGCCTTCGTGCCGTTGATCTTGTCGGCCGAGTAGAACGGCTGGTAGGCGTGGAGCGTTCCGGTCTCCTTGGCGGTGTTGAAGACGGCCTCGTTGTAGAGCTGCATGTAGGTCACGCCGTCGGCCACCTGCTGTACCATCGTGGGCATCGAGAAGGTGTTTTCCAGACGGACCGAGACGTTCATCTTCTCCGAGTTGCGGCCGTTTTTCGTGTTGATGAGGATGACGCCGTTGGCGCCGCGCGAACCGTAGACCGAGGTCGCCTGGGCGTCCTTGAGCACCGAGAACGACTCGATCGACTCGGGAGGCATGTTGTTGAGCATGTTGCTCAACACCTCCACGCCGTCGAGGATGATCAGCGGCGAGTTGCTCGACCCGAAGGTCGAAATGCCGCGGATGTAGAACGAGGCGCTGTCGTAGCCGGGTTCGCCCGAGGTCTGGCGCGAGATCATGCCGGCGATGTTGCCGGCGAACGCCGTGGTCAGCGAACTGGAGGTGATATTCAGGTCGGAGGGTTTTACGGAGGTGATCGAGGCGACCATCGACTCCTTTTTCTGCGTGCCGTAGCCGATGACCACGACTTCGTCGAGCGCGTTGCTCTGCTCGGCGAGCGATACGAGTTTGAACAGCTCGGTGTCCTCGACGTGGAGCTTCTTCGTGTCGAAACCGACGTACGAGAAGGTCACGTATTTCGATTTGGCGGGAATGGTGAAGGTGTACGAGCCGTCGCCGTTGGTGATCGTGCCGGCCGTCGTTCCTTCGACGTAGATCATCACGCCGGCCAGCGGGGAGTTGTCGGTGCCGGAGATCACCGTGCCGCTGACCGTTTGGGCGACGTCGCGCGAACCGCTGGCGGCCTGGTAGATGCGGACCTGCGTGCCGCCGACCGAATACTGAAGGCCGACGTCGGGCAGGATCTGGTCGAGAATCCGGTTTGCGCTTACGTTTTTCTCCCTGACCGTTACGACCTTGGTCAGGATCGGTTTTACTTCATCCGCATAGATGAACCGCAGATCGCTCTGCGCCTCGATGGATTCGAGGATCTCCCGGATGCTTGCATCGGCTGCATCTATCGTTACATAGATGCTCCGGATCTGTGCGAGGAGATTTCCCCCCCCCGCGAGGCATAGGGTTCCGGACAGCAGCAGCGCGGCGACGAATCGCAGGACTGCCGGAAAATGCCCGTTCCCGGGTGCTTTTTGGCGAGTTTCTTCCATAATGGTTTTAATTGGTTCTGGTTGGTAATTGGTTTGGTTTCGAAATACAGAGTGCATGGTTTGGGCCGTTTTTTGGCCGGATGTGTGTTTTTTTGTAGGAGCAAATTGAATTTAAGGGTTTTGTGGACTATTCCATTTGCAAATATAGAAATTATGCAATAAAATGCAAGCATTTCTTTGATTTTGATTTTTTCTTTTTGGAAGAAGGCGTGTTTTGAATCGAAATTGATGCGCCTGCGTCGCTTCCGGGTGGAGTTTGCCGGGCGCGGGGTGCGTTCTTCGGAAAAAATGGTTACTTTTGCCGAAAACAATCCGGCATGGAACAGCACGAAACCGACGAAAAATTCATGCGCCTGGCACTAAACGAGGCGCAAAAGGCGTTAAAACAACAGGAGGTGCCCATCGGTGCGGTCGTCGTGGCCGGCGGTGCGGTGATCGGGCGGGGGCACAACCTCGTCGAAACCCTGGCCGACCCCACGGCCCACGCCGAGATGCAGGCCCTGACGGCCGCTGCCGCGACGCTCGGGGGCAAGTATTTGCAGGAGTGCACGCTCTACGTCACGGTCGAGCCGTGCATCATGTGCGCCGGGGCGATCGGATGGGCGCAGGTGAGCCGCGTGGTGTGGGGCGCCGACGATCCCAAGAAGGGCTTCCGGCGTTACTCCGAGGCGGTGTTCCACCCCAGAACGACCGTGGCGCGGGGGGTGCTCCGGGAGGAGTGCGAGGAGTTGATGAGCGGTTTTTTCGCGGGTTTGCGCGGATAGATTTGGTAAAAAAGGAATTTTTTTTATACTTTTGCATCCAACGCGTTTCGGACAGGGGCGCATGAACTGAAAAACTTAATAAAATCGAATAGAAAAAGCAATGAAAAAGTTATTTGTATCGGTTGTCGCGCTGTTGGCGGCGGTGTCGCTCTCGGCGCAGGATGTTACTGCAATCTACAACGAAGCCGCAGCAGCTTTCGGCGCCAAGGATTTCGCAGGCGCGGCCGCGAAGTTCGAACAGGTGATCGAGCAGGGGCTGGACAGCGAGGAGGCCGCGTCGCTGGTGGCCACGGCCAAGACGACGCTTCCCAAATGCTACTTTATGATGGGCGGCGGAGCGATCCGGACCAAGAACTACGACGAGGCGCTGAAGAATTTCACCAAATCGGCGGAGCTGGCCGAACTCTACGGCGACATGAGCCAGATGGCCAAGGCCAACGGCTGGGTGGCCAAGATCTATCAGATTCAGGGCGGCGACGCTTTCAACAACAAGGACTATGCGACCGCCGCAGGCGTGTTCGAGAAGGGCTACAAGGCCGACCCGGACAATACCGCGATGGCGCTGAACCTCGCCATGAGCTACTGCGAGATGGGCGAGTACGAGAAGGGTATGGACATCTACGAGGCGGTGGCCGCCAAGACGCACCCCAAGTATGCCGATGACGCCGCCAAGGCCAAGGAGATGATCGCCCTCTACACCAATAACAAGGTGGCCACGCTTCAGGCTGCCAACGATTTCGACGGTATCATCGCGATGGCCGACGCGCTGCTGGCGAAGAACGCCGAAAACGCTCTGGCGCAGAAGGTCCGCTTGCAGGCTTATGCCAGCAAGAAGGATTACAACAAGGTGATCGAGCTGGGCGAGGCTGCCGCCAAGGTGCAGACCGATCCCGAGGATGTGAGCCTGATGTACCTGACGCTGGGCGCCGCCTACAACGCCAAGGAGATGAAGCCGCAGGCCATCGAGGCCTTCCGGAAGGTGACGGCGGGACCGGCTGTCGAGAGTGCGAAAGCCGCGTTGGCCGAACTAACCAAATAGCCTGCGGGCCGCAGGAGGAAGAGGGCGGCCTGCCGGGTTTTCCGAAGGGCCGCAGACAGTGAGCCTCCGGCCCCATGAAATAAACCGCAGAGCGGGTTCCGGATTTCCGGAACCCGCTTTTTCGTGCCGGAGCGGGGGGCTGGTTCAGCGTTCCGACGGCTCTTCGGGTGCGGCGTTTCGAAGGGCGTTTTCTCGGATGCGGGTCAGTCCGCTGCGTGTCAGCGGCGTGCGGCCGCAGAGGGCTTCGAACGCCGCTTCATCCATGCCGAGCCACGTCGCGGCGTCCATCGCCAGCGGGTCGAACACGGCATCGAACGCCGCGTTGCGGTGCTGCGGGGCGCGGCGGTTCCAGGGGCAGAGGCTCTGGCACGCGTCGCAGCCGAAGATCCAGCCGTGAAGGTCCGTTTGACCGGGCTGTTCCCGCTCGATGGTGCGGCACGAGATGCAGCGGCCCGTGTCGATGGTCCTGTCCGGAGCGACGGCTCCCGTGGGGCAGTTGTCGATGCAGCTGCGGCAGGTTCCGCAGCGCGACCCTTCGAACGGCGCGTCGTAGCGGTCGGTCTCTTCGGTGAGAATCAGCTCGCCCAGCACGACGTAGCTCCCGTATTGCGGCGTGACGAGCAGCGACTGCCGGCCGATCCACCCCAGCCCGGCCTCTACGGCCAGCTGCTTTTCGGCCAGCGGCGCGGGGTCGACGAAGGCGCGGCCTCCCAGACCGGGGTGCGCCGCGCGCAGGGCGTCGAGCATCCCGCCGAGCATCGTCCGGAGGGTGGCGTGGTAATCCGCCGCGCAGGCGTAGGAGGCCACCTTCGTCCGGTGCCCGGGCGGATAGCCCTCGCCGACGCGGTTTTTGTACGACACGGCGCAGACCACGGCCGTGCGTGCGCCTTCGACCAGCCGGCGCGCGTCGAAGCGTTTGTCGACGTTGCGTTCCAGATAGCCCAGCGACGATTGGCGGCCGCGGGCCAGCCATGCGCGGAACAGCGCCTCGTTTTCGGCCAGATGGCGGCACGGGGCGATGCCGCAGAGGTCGAACCCTGCGCCGACGGCGAGCCGTTTGATGTACAGATGGTCGATCATCGTGATAATTTATGTCAAAAATAGTGTTTTTTAGCCGGAAATTAGTAATTTCGCCCCGAACTTTTGCGTTATCCGAACGTAGCTAAAAAAGAACACATGATGACTATCAATACACTGTACGAACTGGTCCGCAACAGCGTGGAGAAGTTCGCGTCGAAAGTCGCTTTCTCGATGTACGAGGGCGATGACGTGACTTATGCCGAGGTGGGCCGTCGTATCGCCAGGGTGCAGGAAATCCTCACCGGAGCGGGGCTTCGCGCCGGGGACAAGGTGGCTCTCCTGAGCAGCAACATGCCCAACTGGGGCATCAGCTATTTCGCCGTCACGTCGGCGGGCATGGTGGCCGTGCCGATCCTGCCCGACTTCTCGGGCGAGGAGCTGGACATGATCATCGAGCATTCGGAGGCCAAGGCCCTGCTCGTGTCGGACAAACTTTTCACCAAGCTCTCGAAGCAGACCATCGAGCGGCTCAACGTGGCGGTCCGCACCAAGAACCTCGGCGTCATCTCGCAGCGCGTCCGCGGGGAAGGCTCGACGGGCGTTCCCCGGCCCGACGACCTGGCCGTGATCATCTACACGTCGGGAACCACTTCGAAGCCCAAGGGCGTGATGCTGACCCATGCGGCGCTCTGCGCGCAGGTCGACATCTCCGCCTCGATCTTCCCGGTCGACGGCGGCGACACGTTCCTTTCGGTGCTGCCCCTCTCGCACACCTACGAGTGCTCCATCGGCATGATCTATCCCTTCTCGATGGGCGCGCGGGTGGTCTACCTCGACCGTCCGCCCACGGCCTCGGCGCTGATGCCCGCCCTGCGGGCGATCCGCCCGACGGTCATGCTGATCGTGCCGCTGATCATCGAGAAAATCTACCGCCACCAGGTGCTCGCCAAGTTCAATTCCAACTCCTTCTGGCGCACGCTCTACCGCATCGGCTTCATGCGCCGCTACCTCCACCGCGTCGCGGGCGGGAAACTGATGAAACTCTTCGGCGGCCGTCTGCGCTTCCTGGGAATCGGGGGTGCGAAACTCGACGGCGGGGCCGAGAAATTCCTGCTCGAAGCCCGCGTCCCCTATGCCATCGGCTACGGGCTGACCGAGACCGCACCGCTGCTGGCCGGCGCGGCCCCTTCGATGGTGCGGCTGGGATCGACCGGTCCCCAGGCCCCGGGCGTCGAACTGCGGCTGGAGAACGTCAACCCCGAGACCCGTCAGGGCGAGATCGTGGCCCGCACGCCGAGCGCGATGGTGGGCTATTTCAAGAATCCCGAGGCTACGAAGGAGGCTTTCACGGTCGACGGATGGTTCCGCACGGGCGACCTCGGGGAGCTGGACAAGGACGGCTGGCTCTACATCAAGGGCCGTCTGAAGTACATGATCGTGGGTCCCGGCGGCGAGAACATCTATCCCGAGGACATCGAGACGGTGCTTAACTCGCACGTCTGCATCGCCGATTCGATCGTCACGGAGCAGGAGGGCCGCCTGATCGCCCTGGTGCACTTCAACCGCGAGGAGATCGAGTCGATGATCGACGACTGGCGCGAGGAGTGGGAGAGCAAGAAGGAGGCCTGGGAGGCCAAGACCGAACAGCTGAAGAAGGAGATCATGGATTTCGTCAACGCCAAGGTCAACCGTTTTTCGCGGATCTCGGAGGTCGTTGAGGAGAAGGAGGATTTCATCAAGACCCCCACGCATAAGATCAAGCGTTTCCTTTACAACAAGAACAAGAACGGCCAGACTCCGGACCAGCCTGCCGCCGGAAAATAAGCAAAGCCCCCGCTCCGAGAGCGGGGGCTTTTTCTTAATCCGGAGCAGCCGGAGCGTTTCCGCGGGGCGGGCGGCTTTCGGCGAGGGACCGGGGCGCTTTCGAGGAGCCGCCTCACTTGAGGTGGATGCCGTGGGCGGCGCACTCGGCGATCATCCGCTCGGGCCAGATGCTGACCTGGACTTCGCCGATATGGGCGCAGCGCAGGTAGAACATGCAGAGGCGCGACTGGCCGATGCCGCCGCCGATGGTGTAGGGCAGAGAGCGGCAGCCGTCCTTCGAGCAGCAGGCGGTGGAACTCCATTTCGCGCCGCTCGGGACATCCGCAGATCGCAAGCTGGCGTTCGAGGGCCTCGGCGTCGACGCGGATGCCCATGCTCGAAAGTTCGAAGGCGCTCTCCAGCACCGGGTTCCACACGATGATGTCGCCGTTGAGTCCTTTGTAACCGCCTTCGGTCGGGGTGCTCCAGTCGTCGTAGTCCGGGGCGCGTCCGTCGTGCCGCTGCCCGTCGGAAAGTTCGCCGCCGATGCCGATGAGGAACAGCGCGCCGTATTTGCGGGCTGCCGCCTGCTCGCGCTCCTTGGGTGTCAGCGCGGGGAACTCCTGCAACAGTTCCTCGGCCTGCAGGAACGTGATTCGCTCGGGCAGTATGGGCGTGATGTGCGGATAGAGTTCGTAAACCTCCTCCTCGACGGCTTTCATCGCCTCGTAGATCGTTTCGACGGTCGCTTTCAGGAAGTTCAGGTTGCGCTCTTCGGGGCGTATCGTGCGTTCCCAGTCCCACTGGTCGACGTAGAGCGAGTGGATGTTGTCCAGTTCCTCGTCGGCGCGGATGGCGTTCATGTCGGTGTACAGCCCGTATCCCGGGGCGATCTTGTAGGTCCCCAGTTTCATGCGTTTCCATTTGGCCAGCGAGTGCACCACCTCGGCCCGGCGGTCGCCCAGATCGCGGATCGGGAACGACACGGCGCGCTCCACGCCGTTCAGGTCGTCGTTGATGCCCGTGCCCGAAAGGACGAACAACGGCGCCGTGACGCGGCGTAGGCGCAGGCGGCGGGCCAGCATGTCGGGAAAAATCTCCTTGAGATAGGTGATGGCCTGCTCCATCGTTTCGGGAGCGAGCTTGGCCGTATAGTCTTCCGGAATGAAAAGCGGCATAAGTTCAGGGTTTGGATTCGTGAAAAACGGTTTATTTTGCAAATATAGTGAAAGGTGAGGGCAATTGGGAGTGTTCAGGCTCAAAAAATGTCGGTTTTAACCGCGGAACCGGATTTTGGCCTGCCCGAAATCCGTTCCGGGTGGGGGCGGCAGCATAAAAATAACGCACGTAACAGAAGCGTTACGTGCGTTATTTCATTTCCGGTTCCGGTTATTTCGCGGCGGGCAGCAGCGCCGAGTCGGGCTGCTGGCGTTTGTCGCCCACGTCGATCAGGTTCTCCTCGGAGACCCCCAGCGAACGGTAGTAGTCGTTCAGTTCGGCCACCACCTCCTTGCGGTCGGCGTAGCTGGCCAGGTAGTAGATGTCGCCCAGCTGGTCGAGCTTCTCGTCGATAAGGCCCGAGACCATGTCGCCCTGCGCCCCTTCGAAACGGAGGTAGTGCTCGATGTATTCGATCAGCGTCTGGGCATACTCCCTCAAGAGGGCGTCGCCCTTTGCGGCGGCTTCCTTGTCGCCCATGGCCGAAGCGGCGTAATAGGCCTCCAGGAAGGGGTAGGTGTTGGTGTCGGTGAAGCGCACCTGCGAGGTTGGCATCCGCTCCAGCCCCAGGTCGAGCAGCTCGACGGCCTCTGCGACGCGGTTCTGCCGCAGCAGCTCCTTGGCCACGCGGGCGAAGGCGTCGCGGGCGTGCGAGGCCGAAAGGTTGTACTGGATGAAGTAGTCGGCGTAGACCCGCGGGTCTTTGAGGTTGCCGTAGCGGAACGTGTCGCGCAGCAGCGGCGCGGCGTAGTCGGCGTCGATGCGTCCGATCTCGTAGGGGTTCTGCGTCGGGGTGAGGATCGGCACCAGGCGGTAGGCGTAGCCGTCGAACTGGAGGTAGTCCATCAGCCCGAAGTCCTGGAGAATGTAGACCTGCGTCATGTAGATCGGGCGTTTCCAGTCGAAGTTGGCCAGCATGTCGAGGATCATCAGCTGGTTCTTGTCCAGCGAATTCTTCTTGATGTTGATGAACACCGTGTCGACCATCTTGTCGCGGTCCTTTTCGGCCACGATGCCCGACGCCAGGGCGTTCTCCTTGTTCACCGGCAGGGCGATGCGCTTGGCGGGGATGTAGTCGGCCAGCGTGCCGTCGGCGAGTTTGACCTTGCTGCGGGGGTCGTCGCTGCGCACGAAGTCGATCACCTCCTTGATCTCCACCGGGCGGTCGATGCTGTTGGTGACGTAGATCATGTCGTTGTTGAAGGTGTACTTGTGCTTGGGCAGCGAGAAGGGGACGCCGGGGGCGTCGTTGGCCTTGGTCTTCATCTCGTCGATGTACCACTCGCCGCCGAGGTAGGAGGTGTTCATAATCCGCACGTCGGGGCGCACGCCGTAGACCTCCTGATTGTTCCACAGCGGGAAGGTGTCGTTGTCGCCGTAGTTGAGGATGATCGAGTTGGGGAGCGTCGACTGGAGGTAGTTCCAGCCGATGTCGCGGGCCATCGTGCGGTGCGAACGGTCGTGGTCGTCCCAGTTCTGGGCCGCGAGGATGGCCGGGACGCTCATTGCGACGACCGTTGCCGCGGCTGCCGTCGCCACGTTGTCGCGCTTCGAGAGCCGGGCGATCAGGTCGCGCAGGGCCAGCACGCCGAATCCGATCCAGATCGAGAATGCGTAGAACGATCCCGCATAGACGTAGTCGCGTTCGCGCGGCTCGCCGGGCGAGGTGTTGAAGTAGAAGACCAGCGCGATGCCCATCATCACGAACAGCCACAGCACGATCGAGAAGTTGCGCTGGTCGCGGTTCAACTGGTAGACGAGTCCGATGAGTCCCAGCAGGAAGGGGAGGAAATAATAGGTGTTCCGGCCCTTGTTTTCGGCGATTTCGCGCGGCAGGTTGTCCTGCGGGCCGACGTATTTCTCGTCGATCCAGCGGATGCCCGAGAGCCAGTTGCCGTCGGTGATCGTCGTGCGCGAAGGCTGTATGTCGCTCTGGCGTCCCACGAAGTTCCACATGAAATAGCGCCAGTACATGTACGAAAGCTGGTAGTTGAAGAAGAAATGGACGTTTTCCCAGAACGTCGGTTCGGTGACCGTGCGGGTTTCGCCGTAGGAGTCGGTGTAGGCCCGTTTGCGTCCGAAGTCGAGCGTCTCGCCGCGCATGGGACGCCCCTGTGCGTCGCGCAGGACCTCGCCCTTGTCGTCGCGCAGCGTCTCGGTCTTGGTGCGGTAGGCGGCCCACTCCTTGTAGGCCTTTTCACCCTTCGAGTAGTTCCACATGCGGGGGAAGAGCTGCATGAACTCCGGAGCGTGGGTGTAGCCCGTGAGCACCGTGGCGGTCTTGTACTTGCCGTCCTCGTCCAGATACCACACCTTCTTCTCCTTCACGCCCTCGGGGGGAGCCGAATACTGCGCGCCGTACAGCAGCGGGCGGTCGCCGTACTGGTCGCGGTTCAGGAGCGACAGCAGGGCGTGGGGGTTGTTGGGGTTGTTGGAGTTCATCGGCGGGTTCGCCGCGGCGCGGATGGTCACCGAGGCGTAGGAAGAGTAGCCGACGAGAATCATCGTCGTCGAGAGCAGGATGATGTTGAGCAGCACGCGGCCCCGTCTGTGGGCGGCCCATGCGGCCCATCCCAGGCCGATGATCAGCGCCAGCGCGAAGAGCGTGATGCCCGAGTTGACCGGCAGGCCGAACGTGTTGACGAACAGCGTGTCGATCTGCGCCCCGATCCAGACGGTGTAGGGGATGATGATGTTGTTGACGAAGACGATCATCGCCCCGGACACGAGCGTCGAGAGGGCGATGCCTCGCCAGGTCACCGTGGCGGTCTTGCGGAAGTAGTAGATGAAGACCAGCGCGGGGATGCAGAGCAGGTTGAGGATGTGCACGCCGATCGAGAGTCCCATCAGGTAGGCGATCAGCACGATCCAGCGCGAGGAGTGGGGTTCGTCGGCCTGCTCCTCCCATTTGAGCATCAGCCACACGACCAGCGCCGTGAACATCGACGAGAGCGCGTAGACCTCGCCCTCGAAGGCCGAGAACCAGAACGTGTCGGTGAAGGTGTAGGCCAGGGCCCCGACGGCTCCGGCGCCCAGGACGGCCCATGTGTTGGCGGCGGTGAGCTGCGCGCCGTCGCGCGTCACCAGACGCCGTGCCAGGTGGGTGATGGTCCAGAACAGGAACAGGATGCAGAAGGCGCTGGCCAGCGAGTTCATGGCGTTGACGGCGATGCCCACGTAGTCGGGGTTTCCGAAGGCGAAGAGCGTGGCCAGGCGCGCCAGCATCATGAACAGCGGGGCTCCGGGCGGGTGTCCCACTTCGAGTTTGTAGGACGTCGCGATGAACTCCGAGCAGTCCCAGAGGCTTGAGACGGGTTCCATCGTCATCAGATAGACCATCGCCGCGACGGCGAATACGGCCCAGCCCGTGATGTTGTTCCAGCGTTTGTAAAAGTGCATATCCGAGAAAACTTTTTTCGTAACTACTTATCGTGCAAAAGTAATGATTTAACGCGTTTTTTCCAACCTTATTACGCGAAATGCGTTTACAGCCACCTTTTCCACCATTTTTTCTGCGGGGCCTCGGCCGTTGCCGCCGGTGCGGCGATGGCGGTAGCCGCGGACCCGGCGGCGTTCCCCGACCCTCTGCGTTTGCGGCGGCGGGACGGCTTTGCCGAAGGGGCCGGAGCCGGGTTGGGGGCGTTTTTCGGCGCTGCGGTGGCGGCGGATTTGTTCCCGGCGGCTTTCGCGGCGTTGCCGGGGCCTTGCTTCGGGGCTTGCCCGCGCGTCGCGTCGGCGGGGCGGGAGGCGGTTTTTCCGGCCGGCTCGATGGGCGTTCCCGGTGCGGGACGCGTGCCCCGTCTGCGACGCGGGCGCGACGGGCGGGAAGGCGCCCCGGCCTCGGGCTGCGCCGGATTTTGCGCAGACTGCGGCGTCTTCGCGGCATTGCGGGCGGCCTTCTGCTCCGTGTTGCGGGCCGGCCGCTGCGCAGGCTGCTGTCCGGCGTCCGCATCCCGGGCGGGACGCTGTGCGGATTTGGCTCCGGCGTTCCGGGCCGGTTTCGGCTCCTGGGTGCGGGCGGGACGCTGTGCGGCCTTCTGCGCGGGTTTCCGCGCCGGGGCGGCCTTGCGCAGGGCATATTCCGGAACCGGTCCCTCGGTGGGGATCGTAAGTCCGGTGAGTTTCTGGATGTCGCAGAGATACTCGAACTCGTCCTCCGAGCAGAACGACCACGCCGCGCCCTCGTGTCCCGCGCGGCCCGTGCGGCCGATGCGGTGGACGTAGGTTTCGGCCACCTCCGGCAGTTCGTAGTTGATCACCAGCGGCAGCTGGTCGATGTCGATGCCGCGGGCGGCGATGTCGGTGGCGATCATCACCCGGCACTCGCCCGACTTGAAATCGTTCATGGCCTTCACGCGGGCGTTCTGCGACTTGTTGCCGTGGATGGCGCACGACCGGATGCCGGCCCGGTTCAGGATTTTGGCCAGCTTGTCGGCGCCGTGCTTCGTGCGCGAGAATACGAGCACCTGCTGGGCGTCGGATGCCGAGAGCAGGTCGATCAGCAGCTGGCTTTTTTCGGCTTTTTCGGCGAAATGGACCGTCTGCGCGATGGTCTCGACCACCGACGCCGGGGGCGTGACGGTGACCAGCACCGGGTTGCGGAGGATTTTCGCGGCCAGCGCGGCGATCGACTCGGGCATCGTGGCCGAGAAGAAGAGCGTCTGACGCCGTTCGGGAAGCAGCGGCAGGATGCGGCGGATGTCGTGGATGAAGCCCATGTCCAACATGCGGTCGGCCTCGTCGAGCACGAAGAAACGGATCGTGTCGAGCGTCACGTAACCCTGCCCGATCAGGTCGAGCAGGCGGCCCGGGGTGGCCACCAGCAGGTCCACGCCCTTCTGGAGCGCGTCGACCTGCGGACGCTGGTTGACGCCGCCGAAGATCACGCAGTGGCGGATGGGGGTGTAGCGGGCGTAGTCGCGGCAGCACTCGTCGATCTGGATGGCCAGTTCGCGCGTCGGGGTGAGCACCAGGGCGCGGATCGGGCGGCGTCCCTTGGGGGCCGGTTCGGCGGCTAAAAGTTGGAGCATCGGCAGCGTGAAAGCTGCGGTTTTGCCCGTTCCGGTCTGGGCGCAGCCCTGGAGGTCGCGGCCTTCGAGTACGGGAGGAATGGCTTGTTGCTGAATGGGGGTGGGATCTGTGTACCCCTTTTCTCCGATGGCGCGCAACAGCGGCTCGGAGAGTCGTAAGTCTTGAAATTTCATAATAATCGGCGTAAAGGTACGATTTATTTTTCGGTTTCCGTGTAAAAATTCGTACCTTTACCCATTCAAAACGTTAATTTGCGATTATGGATTCCAAACTCGTACTTTACAATACGCTCACCCGCCGCAAGGAGGTCTTCGAGCCGCTCGTTCCGGGCCGCGTGGGCATGTATGTCTGCGGTCCCACGGTCTACGGCGATCCGCATCTGGGCCACGCCCGGCCCGCCGTGACGTTCGACCTGCTGTTCCGTTACCTCAAGGCTTCGGGCTACAAGGTGCGCTACGTGCGCAACATCACCGACGTGGGCCATCTGGAGCACGACGCCGACGAGGGCGAGGACAAGATTGCCAAGAAGGCGCGGCTCGAACAGCTCGAACCGATGGAGGTGGCGCACTACTACACGGAGCGTTACCACCGGGCGATGGACGCGCTCAACGTCGAGACCCCCTCGATCGAACCCTATGCCTCGGGACACATCATCGAGCAGATCGAGTTCGTGAAGAGGATTCTGGCCGACGGCTATGCCTACGAGGCGAACGGCTCGGTCTACTTCGACGTGGAGAAGTACAACGCCAAATACAACTACGGCAGGCTGTCGGGGCGCAACCTCGACGACATCGTCGCCAACACGCGCGAGCTGGACGGGCAGTCGGACAAACGCCACTCCTACGACTTCGCGCTGTGGAAGAAGGCGTCGCCCGAGCATATCATGCGGTGGCCGTCGCCCTGGGGCGAGGGTTTCCCGGGCTGGCATATGGAGTGCTCGGCGATGTCCACGCGCTACCTCGGGGAGCGTTTCGACATCCACGGCGGCGGCATGGACCTGATGTTCCCGCACCACGAGTGTGAGATCGCGCAGTCGACCGCCGCGCTGGGCCACGATTCGGCCCGCTACTGGCTGCACAACAACATGATGACGGTCAACGGGCAGAAGATGGGCAAGTCGCTGGGCAACTTCATCACGCTGGAGGAGTTCTTCACCGGGTCGCACCCGAAGCTTTCGCAGGCCTATTCGCCTATGACGATCCGTTTCTTCGTGCTCCAGGCCCACTACCGCTCGACGCTCGATTTCTCGAACGAGGCCCTGCAAGCCGCCGAGAAGGGGCTGGACCGCCTGATGAAGGGCATCGAGACGCTCGGGAAGATCAAACCCGCGGAGGTCTCGACGGTCGATCCCGCCGAGCTGGAGACGCGCTGCGCCGAGGCGATGGACGACGACCTGAACTCGCCGATGGTCATTTCGGCGCTGTTCGACTGGGTGCGTACGATCAACCAGCTGGCCGACGGCTCGCAGACGATCACGGCCGCCGACCTCGCGGCGCTGACGGCTACCGTGCGTCGCTACGCTTTCGACATCCTGGGCCTGCGCGACGAGAAGGCCGCCGGGACGGCTTCGGGGCGCGACTACGTGACGCCGCTGGTCGAGATGCTTTTGGACGAACGCCTGAAAGCCCGCGCGGCGAAGGACTGGGCCGCCTCGGACCGCATCCGCGACGGACTCACGGCCGCCGGCATCCGCGTCAAGGACCGCAAGGACGGCACGGACTGGGAACTGGAATAAAACGCCTGCTGGTATGGGGAATCCGGACAAGATCGTAGCCGTCGGACTGGGCGAGGTGCTTTACGACCACGATGTCGTGACGGACGAATATACCTTCGGCGGCGCGCCGGCCAATTTCGCCGATCATTTCCTCAAGTGCTCCCGGCTGATTTCCGGCCCGGATGCGGCGGAGGTGCATGTGGTCAGCGCGGTCGGGGACGATGAGCGCGGCCGCGCGGTGTCGGCCGAACTGGAGGCCCGCGGGCTTTGCGACGGGCTTTGCCGCGTCGGGGAGCTGCCTACCGGCGTCGTCGACAAACGCCGGGATGCCGCCGGGGTCAACGCCTACGAGATTCTGCCCGGCGCATGGGATGCAATGACGTGGTCGGATGCGCTGGCCCGGCTGGCCGCCCGGACCGATGTGGTCTGCTTCGGTTCGCTGGCGCAGCGCAGCGCGGCGTCGCACGCTACCGTCGTCCGGTTTCTCGACGGGGTGATTCGCCGGGAGCGGCCGACGCTGCGCGTGTTCGACGTCAACCTGCGGCAGGATTTCTTCTCGCGGGAGGTGCTGGAGGAGTCGATGGCTCGCTGCAATATTTTGAAGATCAGCGACGAGGAGGCTCCGCGCGTGGCCGGATGCCTGACCGGATGTCCCGCCGCCGATCCGGGCGGGCTGTGCCGGGAGTTGCTCGACCGCCGGGAGAATCTCGAAATGGTCATCCTCACCGAGGGCGCCGAGGGCAGCCGCGTGTTCACCCGGAACCGGATTTCGGCCTATGTGATTCCCCGCGGGGAACGTGTCCGCCCTGTCGACACGGTCGGTGCGGGCGATTCGTTCACGGCGGCGTTTTGCGCGATGCTGGCCGCCGGGTACGACATCTGGCCGGCCCAGGCGTTCGCGTCGAAGGTCGCGGCTTTCGTCTGTTCGTGCGCGGGCGCCACGCCGGAGTACCCGGCCGCGGCGAAAACGGAATTTTCAGGGAATTTGTAACGTTTTATCTGATAAGGACAGAGACATGGAGACATACCGGTACAATACCTTGCGGTTTTTCAGGGTGCAGTTCGGCCAGCCCGCCCGGATGCCTTTGGAGTGGTGCGTCGTACGGGAGACCTCGCGTGCGGGCAGCGAATTGCGGCTCGGCGTCGCGCTGAAAGGAACGGGGCTGTACATCGACGTGGCGATGCGGCGGTTCTTCTCGCAGGTCGACATTCCGCTCATCGAGCGCCGCTGCTACCCGGCCGAGCGGATCAGCCGGGGGAATGACTACGAATACCGGAGCGCCGAAGGGTGGAGCTTCACTTGCCCCAAGCATTACATTTGCGATATTTATTACCCCGCGCGATTCAGCCGCGAACTGCTGGCGCATAGCGTGCTGTGAGGCAGCCCCGGGCGTACGCGTCGTACGTGCGGGCCGGTAATGGAATTTTTAAGGGAATATAACTTATGACGGAGATAAAATCGGCGGCTTTGGAGCTTGGAACCGAGCGAATCCGGAAGCTGCTCGTGCAATATGCCGTGCCGGCGATCATCGCCATGACGGCCTCGTCGCTCTACAACATGGTCGACAGCATCTTCATCGGCCACGGGGTCGGGCCGCTGGCCATCTCGGGCCTTGCGCTGACCTTCCCGCTGATGAACCTCGCCGCGGCGTTCGGTTCGCTGGTGGGCGTGGGCGCCGCGACGCTGATTTCGATGCGCCTGGGCCAGCGCGACTACGAAACGGCCCAGCGGGTGTTGGGCAACGTACTGGTGCTCAATATGATCATCGGCATAGCGTTCGGCCTCGCGGCGCTTCTGTTCCTCGATCCGATCCTCTATTTCTTCGGGGCCAGCGAGGCCACGATCGGCTATGCCCGCGAATACATGACCGTCATTCTGCTGGGCAACGTGGTCACGCACATGTATCTGGGTCTGAACTCCGTGCTGCGCGCCTCGGGGCATCCCCGCAAGTCGATGTACGCCACGATCAACACCGTGGTCATCAATACGATCCTCGACCCGCTGTTCATTTTCGGTTTCGGCTGGGGCATCCGCGGAGCGGCCATCGCCACGGTGCTGGCGCAGGTCATCTCGCTCGTGTGGCAGCTGCGCATCCTTTCGAACAAACAGGAGCTTCTCCACTTCCGCCGCGGCATCTACCGCCTGCGGAAGAAGATCGTGCGCGACATGCTGGCCATCGGCATGTCGCCCTTCCTGATGAACCTCGCGGCGTGCTTCATCGTCATCCTCATCAACAAGGGGCTGAAGGAGTACGGCGGCGACCTGATGATCGGCGCCTACGGCATCGTCAACCGCCTGGCGTTCTTCTTCGTGATGATCGTGCTGGGCGTCAACCAGGGCATGCAGCCCATTGCGGGTTACAACTTCGGCGCGAAGCAGTACGACCGCGTGATGCACGTGCTGAAGCTGACGATGATCGGCGCGACGTGCGTCACCACCGCGGGATTCCTCCTCGGCGAGTTCATGCCGCGCCTGGCCGTGGGAATGTTCACCTCCGACGAGGAGCTGATCCGCCTGGCGGTCGAAGGCATGCGCATCGTCTTCTTCTGCTTCCCGATCATCGGTTTCCAGATGGTGGCCACCAACTTCTTTATGAGCATCGGCATGGCCGGCAAAGCGATCTTCCTGTCGCTGTCGCGCCAGCTGCTGTTTCTGATGCCCGGACTGATCTTCCTGCCGCACATTTTCGACGTCTGCACCGAGTGGAACGGCAGCTGGGGCGTGTGGTGCTCGATGCCGCTGTCGGACTTCCTGGCTTCGCTGGTGGCTTTCTTCATGCTGACTTACCAACTGCGGAAATTCCGGGCCATCGGTGCGGAAAACGCCGCCAAAGAGGGATAGGACTATGGAACAATTCGTCATCAACATCGGCCGCCAGCTGGGCAGCGGCGGCAGGACCGTCGGGGAGATCATCGCCCGCAGGTTGGGCGTGAAGCTCTACGACAAGGAGCTGATCAACCTGGCGGCGCGCGAGAGCGGCATCTGCTCCGAGTTTTTCGAGAAGGCCGACGAGAAGGAGTCGCGCGGCGTGATTTCGACCGTGGTCGGCTACCTGCGGGCGCCGTTCGTGGGCGACGACGGGGGCGTGACGAACGTGCTGTCGAACGACGCGCTGTTCAAGATTCAGAGCGACGTGATCCGCGCCGTCGCGGCGCGTGAATCGGCGGTTTTCGTGGGCCGCTGCGCCGATTACATCCTGCGCGAGAATCCGCGCTGCGTCAATGTCTTCCTCACGGCCGACGATGCCGACCGCATCGGCCGCATCCGCAGCCGGCAGGGATGCACCGCGGAGGAGGCCCGCGCGATGATGGAGCGCGTCGACGCCCGGCGCGCCTCGTATTACAACTATTACAGCTCGCGGACGTGGGGCGAGGCGGCGACCTACCACCTCTGCGTCAGCACCTCGCCGCTGGGCGACGAGGGCACGGCGGATTTCATCCTGGAGTTCGCCGCACGGAAACTGAACATGAAATTTTGAGCATATTATGGTACTTGCGGAACAGATCAAGGAGATCGAACAGCGCCGGGAAGCGCTGGAACGCTGTTTGGACATCGACCAGAAGCGCATCGACCTGCGCAACGAAGAGGAGAAAACCCAGGAGCCGAACTTCTGGGACAACCCCGACAAGGCGCGCGAGCAACTGCGCAAGGTGGCGGGGATCAAGGCATGGGTCGAGGATTACGACGCCATTCGCAAGGATGCCGAGGACCTTCAGCTGATGCCCGACTTCGTGAAGGAGGGCGTGGTCAGCGAGGAGGAGATGGACGCCCACTACGCCGCGACGCTCGAAAAGATCGAAAAACTCGAAATGCGCAACATGCTGCGCCGCGACGAGGACAAACTCGGGGCCATTCTCGACATCAACGCCGGGGCGGGCGGCACGGAGGCGCTCGACTGGGCGTCGATGCTCATGCGCATGTACACCCGCTGGGGCGAGGCCCACGGCTATAAGGTCAAGGTGCTGGACTTCCAGGCCGGCGACGAAGTCGGGGTGAAATCCTGCACGCTGGAGTTCGAGGGGGAATACGCCTACGGCTACCTCAAGAGCGAGAACGGCGTGCACCGCATGGTGCGCCTGTCGCCGTTCAACGCCAACAACAAGCGTCAGACCACGTTTGCGTCGGTGTTCGTATCGCCGGCCGTCGACGACACGATCGAGATCACGGTCAATGCCGCCGACATCGAGTGGGACACGTTCCGTTCGTCGGGCGCCGGGGGGCAGAACGTCAACAAGGTGGAGACGGCCGTGCGCCTGCGCTACCACGCGAAGGACCCCGACACGGGCGAGGCGATCGAGTACCTGATCGAGAACATGGAGACGCGCTCGCAGCTGATGAACCGCGAGAACGCCATGCGCATCCTCAAATCGAAACTCTACCAGCGCGAACTCGAAAAGCGGCAGGCCATACAGGCACAACTGGAGGGACAGAAGAAGAAAATCGAATGGGGTTCACAGATACGCAGTTACGTATTCGACGACCGCCGTGTCAAGGACCACCGCACCGGCCACCAGACCTCCGATGTGGAGCGTGTCATGGACGGCGAGATAGACGATTTCATCAAGGCTTATCTTATGGAATTCGGAGCGTCCGCCCAATAGATGCTTCCCCGAAAAGATTAAAAACAGAATAAATACCGGTTCGGCAACAATATATTGTTGCCGAATTGTTATATTGCATCTACCTTAGGCGTCAATATTGCTGAAGCCACCGGGAACCGGACGACGCACACCGTCCGGAAATACGGAAATACCCGCGACATAAAGACGTAAGAGATGCTCCTCCTCAAGAACATACACAAAACCTACCACGCAGGCTCCCCCTTGCATGTGCTCAAAGGCATCAACCTCGATATCAAGCGGGGTGAGTTTGTTTCCATCATGGGAGCTTCGGGTTCCGGTAAATCCACCTTACTTAATATATTGGGTATTTTGGATAACTATGATACCGGTGAGTATTATCTGAATGGTACACTGATCAAAAACCTCAGTGAGACTAAAGCGGCTGAATACCGGAACCGTATGATCGGGTTCATCTTTCAGTCGTTTAACTTGATTTCCTTTAAAAATGCAGTAGAGAATGTGGCGCTTCCGCTTTTCTATCAGGGAGTAAGTCGCCGCAAGCGTAACGCCATGGCACTGGAATATCTGGATCGCTTGGGATTGAAGGATTGGGCGCACCACATGCCGAATGAAATGTCCGGTGGACAGAAACAGCGTGTTGCTATCGCCCGTGCCCTTATCACTCAGCCTCAGATTATCCTGGCCGATGAACCTACCGGTGCTCTTGATAGTAAGACTTCCGTGGAAGTAATGCAGATTCTTAAAGATTTGCACAGTACGGGGATGACTATCATAGTGGTTACCCACGAAAGTGGTGTAGCCAATCAGACAGATAAGATAATCCATATCAAGGATGGTATTATCGGCAGCATCGAAGAGAATCGTGATCATGATGCTTCTCCATTCGGAAAAGACGGATTTATGAAATAAAAGAATGTACAATGTACAATTTACAACGTACAATTGAAGCTTCGCCAACATTCCGGAAGGCAAATTGTAAATTGTAAATTGTCAAATAGTAAATGAATATATGTTTGATATTTGGCAAGAAATATACGGAACCATTAAGCGGAATAAGTTGCGTACGTTCCTTACAGGGTTTGCCGTGGCATGGGGCATCTTTATGCTTATCGTGTTGCTGGGTGCCGGAAACGGTATCATCCACGCCTTCGAGCAATCGTCCTCAGAACGTGCATTGAACTCTATCCGCATTTTTCCGGGATGGACTTCCAAGCCTTATGCGGGATTGAAGGAGGGACGTCGTGTCCGTTTGGAGAATAATGACCTGGAGGCTACTGAAAAGTATTTTCCGGATTATGTAATCAGTGCCGGTGCTACCGTGCGGCAGAGCAATGTAAACGTCAGTTTTGGGCAGGAGTATGTGAATATCTCCCTGATGGGAGTACACCCCAACTATACGGAGGTAGAGACGGTGAAAACTGCTGACGGGCGTTTTGTTAATCAGAATGATTTGAAAGAACGTCGCAAGGTGATCGTTATACATAAAAAGACTGCCGATATTCTATTTGGCAAAACTCATACCGAACCTATCGGGCAGTTTGTCAATGCAAGTGGAGTAGCATATCAGGTGGTAGGTATTTATAATGACCAGGGAGACCGCGAAGCCAGTGAGGCCTATATTCCTTTTTCTACTTTGCAGACTATCTATAATAAAGGCGAACAGCTGAATAATATTATTTTCACTACTAAAAATCTGGAAACAATAGAAAGTAACGAGATCTTTGAGGCCAACTATCGCAGGGTAATTGGTGCCAGTCGTCGTTTTGATCCTCAGGACAACAGTGCCATCTGGATATGGAACCGCTTTACCGATTATATGCGGACACAAAACGCCATGGGGATGCTTCGTACAGCTATCTGGGTGATTGGTATTTTCACCTTGCTGAGTGGAATTGTAGGTGTTTCAAACATCATGTTGATTACGGTGAAAGAGCGTACGCGTGAATTCGGTATCCGTAAGGCTCTTGGAGCGAAACCATTATCTATCCTTTGGCTGATTATTGTGGAGAGCGTTGCTATCACTACTTTGTTCGGGTATATAGGGATGGTGGCCGGCATTGCCGTTACGGAATGGATGAACTCGGCTTTCGGTAATCAGACTATGGATGCGGGTATGTTCCAGCAAACCATGTTCTCGAATCCGACTGTAGATTTGAGTGTCGCCATTCAGGCTACGCTGACCTTGATTATAGCGGGAACGCTGGCCGGTTTCTTCCCGGCAAAGAAGGCTGTAAGCATCAGTCCGATAGAAGCATTGAGAGCGGATTAGTGGCTATAGTATGAATCATTTATCACTAATCACTAAACATTAATCACTATTAACATGAGAATAGATATAGACTCTTGTGAGGAAATCCTCATCACGATTACAAGAAACAAGACGCGAAGCTTGCTGACGGCATTCGGTGTATTCTGGGGTATCTTCATGCTGGTGGCGCTTATCGGTGGCGGCCAGGGGACGCAGCAGGCTATGAGCTCCCAGTTCGAAGGCTTTGCCACGAATTCGGCTTTCCTGGTTTCGCAGAAGACGGGAGAGGCGTATAAAGGTTTCCGGAAAGGACGTTGGTGGAATCTGGAACTCTCTGATATTGAGCGTCTGCGCAATGGGGTGGCGGAAATTGATATCATCACTCCTTCTATCGCCTATTGGGGAAGAACGGCAGTGCATGGAGATAAGAAATATGAATGTAGCGTAAAGGGATTGTATCCCGAATATGAGCATATAGAGCACCAGGAGATGGCGTATGGACGCTTCATCAACGATGTGGATATTAAGGAAGCACGTAAAGTCTGCACAATAGGTAAACGTGTGTATGAAAGTTTGTTTCACCCGGGAGAAGACCCTTGTGGAAAGTATATCCGGGTAGACGGTATTTACTATCAGGTGGTGGGTATGTGCTCGTCCGAGGGCAACATGAATATTCAGGGACAGGCTTCGGAAGCAATAACATTGCCTTACACAACCATGAAACAAGCCTATAATCTGGGCAACCGGATACATGTGGCATGTTTCACCGTGAAGCCCGGTGTCGAGGTGACGGATATTCAGGATAAGGTGGAGCACATAGTAAAGGCGGCTCATTACATCTCTCCGGATGATAAGCAGGCAGTGATGATGCTGAATGCGGAGGCCATGTTCTCTATGGTGGATAATCTGATGACGGGAGTCCGAATATTGATCTGGATGGTAGGTTTGGGTACCTTGTTTGCCGGAGCTATTGGCGTATCGAACATTATGATGGTGACAGTGCGTGAGCGTACCACGGAAATTGGCATTCGCCGCGCCATCGGAGCACGTCCGAGGGATATCTTGCAGCAGATTCTTTCTGAAAGTATGGTGTTGACTACTATTGCGGGTATGGCAGGTATCTCTTTTGCTGTATTGGTATTGCAGGTATTGGAGGCTGCCGCCAATGATCCGGGGCATATCACTACTCATTATCAGGTTTCATTTGGCCTGGCTATCGGTACCTGTGCGCTATTGATTGCTTTAGGAGTGCTTGCAGGTTTGGCTCCGGCCTATCGTGCCATGGCAATTAAACCTATTGAGGCTATCAGGGATGAATGATAAGAGGAGCGATAACTCCTTAATTTCCTAATATAAAAATAAAGAAACAATAATATAATAATAGTATGAAAAAGTATCTGAAAATCGCGTTATTGGTAGTTGTAGCTGCCATTTTCATCTTCACGTTTGTATTCCTTTACCAGAAGTCTAAACCCAAGATTACGGTGTATGATACAGTAACTCCGACAGTGGCCGACCTGGAAAAAACGACTGTGGCAACCGGAAAGGTAGAACCGAGGGACGAGATTCTCATTAAACCCCAGATATCGGGTATCATTGACGAGTTGTATAAAGAAGCGGGACAGACTATACGCAAGGGAGAAGTGATTGCTAAGGTGAAAGTGATTCCCGAACTAGGTACGTTGAACTCTGCCGAGAGTCGTGTGCGTCTGGCGGAACTTAATGCGAAACAGGGCGAAACGGACTTTGCCCGCATAGAGAAGTTGTTTGAAGACAAGCTGATCAGTCGTGAAGAATATGAAAAAGCCGAGGTAAGTGTAAAGCAGGTGCGTGAAGAGTTGCAGACAGCTAAGGATAACCTGGAAATTGTGAAGGAAGGTATTACAAAGAGCAGTGCTTCTTTCTCAAGTACGTTGATCCGTTCCACAATTGATGGTTTGATACTGGATGTACCGGTAAAAGCCGGTAACTCGGTGATCATGAGTAACACGTTCAATGATGGTACGACAATCGCTACGGTTGCCAATATGAATGATTTGATTTTCAGAGGTAAAATTGATGAAACGGAAGTCGGTCGTGTTCATGAAGGTATGCCTGTGAAGTTGACAATTGGTGCTTTGCAGAATCTTTCATTTGACGCTACACTGGAATATATCTCGCCGAAGGGGGTAGAAGAAAACGGTGCCAATCAATTTGAGATAAAGGCAGCTATACAGGTGCCCGATACGGTGATGATTCGTTCGGGGTATTCTGCTAATGCGGAAATTGTACTGGAACGTGCACAAAAGGCACTTACTTTACCTGAAAGTACTATTGAGTTCAGTGGAGACAGCACATTTGTATATGTGATGACGGATAGTGTGCCTGCCCAGAAGTTCGAGCGTAAAGAGGTGAAAGTGGGTATGAGTGACGGTATCAAGATTGTTATCAAAGACGGTGTGGACGGCAAAGCCAAAGTGCGCGGTGCAGAGAAGAAGGATAAATAAATGCCGGTGAAGTAACCTTGTATAATTCAATAATAACAGATTATGAAGAAGAACTTAATAATAGGATGTATGGCTGTCTTTGCTGTCTCGGTGCAGGCACAGGAGGGCTGGACATTGCGCCAATGCATCGACTACGCTATAGAACATAATATCAGTATCCGTCAGAGTGCTAATGAGGCAGAACAAAGTGCCGTAAGCGTGAATACGGCCAAATGGGCGCGTCTGCCGAACCTGAACGGTAGTGCAGGGCAAAGTTGGAACTGGGGACGTACGGATGTGCGTATAGGAGATGAGCAAAAGTACATTAGTGTGAGTAGCCACAGTACTAATATGTCTTTGTCTACCAATGTTCCTATATTCACCGGTTTACAGATTCCTAATCAGTATGCTTTGGCCAAACTGAACCTTAAAGCTGCTATGGCGGATTTGGAAAAAGCTAAAGAAGATATTTCTATAAATATTGCTTCTGCTTATTTGCAGGTACTGTTCAATCAAGAGTTACATCAGGTTTCTCTTGGCCAGGTAGAGTTGAGCAAAGAGCAATATGCCCGTATATCTCGTCTTGCGGAATTGGGTAAAGCGTCTCCTGCGGAGGTCGCTGAGGCGAAAGCCCGTGTTGCCCAGGATGAGATGAGTGCTGTGCAGACTGATAATAATTTTCAGTTAGCATTGCTTGATCTTAGTCAGCTTATTGAGTTGGAAACTCCGGAAGGATTCAGTTTGGCCGCTCCTGTAGTGAAACTTGACTTGGAACCCCTTACTCCTCCGGATGAGGTCTATCAGACAGCTTTGTCGACTAAAGCTGCCATTCAGGCTGCACAATATCGCCTGGAGGGTAGCAAGCACAACATCCGTATTGCTCAGAGTGCTTTCTATCCGCAATTGAGTTTTAGTGGTAGTTTTGGAACTAATTACTATTCTACCATTGACCGTAATTTTGGTGATCAGATGCGGGATAATTTCAGTAAGTATGTAGGATTTAGTCTGAGTGTTCCTCTCTTTAATCGCTTTACTACTCGTAACCGTGTGCGCACAGCGCGTTTACAGCAGGAGAATTATTCTCTGCAACTGGATAATACCAAGAAAACGCTCTATAAAGAAATTCAGCAAGCCTGGTACACTGCACTGGCTTCCGAAAGCAAGTATACCAGTAGTAGTACGGCAGCCAATGCCAGTATGGAATCTTTCAAGCTGATGAGTGAGAAGTATGATAATGGCAAAGCTAATGCCGTAGAGTATAATGAAGCGAAACAGAATTTGATGAAAGCCCAGTCTGATGAGTTGCAGGCCAAATATGAATATCTGTTCCGTACAAAGATATTGGACTTCTATAAAGGAATACCGATTGAATAACTTTTTTAGTGTCTTTCTCTTGAAAATCCTTCTTTGGCTGCGAGGCTGGGGGAGGATTTTCTGTATATTTGCCACATGACTCCTTTTATCAGTATAATTATTCCTTTTTATGGTACAGCAGACCCGGTATTGCTGCAACGCTGTATTACTTCTATCCGTGAACAGGGAATGGAAGAGGGGAGTTATGAAATCATTGTAGCAGATGATGAGAGTCAGACTACGGGGGGAGCACGTAATCGTGGAATGCAACAAGCGCATGGTGAATATCTTTTTTTTGTAGATGCTGATGATATTTTAGTACCGAATACACTTCGTTCTTGTTTACCTTTGTTGAAACTATACTCTCCTGATATTCTGAAGTTTGGTTTTAAGGAGTTTACCAGTGCCTCTTCGTTGGAGAAGCAGAATCCGACCAATCAACTGCCGTCTTATGCAGAATACTCATCCGGTGCCCACTTCATGGCATTGAATAATTTTACGGGAGTTGTTTGGGCGCATTTCTTCCGTCGAAGTTTATTGGAGACGTCTTCTCTTTATTTTAGTAAGACGAGCCTTTTTGAAGATGAAGAGTTTGTTGCCAAAGCTTACTTCTTCGCCCGAAAAATGTTGGTGACTTCTTATAAAGTGTATGGTTATTACTGTTCATCTTCTTCTTTAACGAGAATGATTGCTGAAGATGAATGCCGGAGGAGGGTATCTGATTTTAAAGAAATGCTTTTTCGGTTGAAAGCGTTTAGTCAGGCTTGTCAGTCTGACGCCTCTGTTGAGCGTTTGGAGGCATTGAATAGACGAATCCATTTTCTTGTTATCGACTATATCCGTCAGATGTGGCGGAATAAATGTAGTATAAATGAGATGAACCGGCAATTAGCTATCCTGAAACAAGAGGGATTAGTACCTTTGCCCTATAAAAAGTATTCTTGGAAGTATCGTTTGGTTTGTCCTGCCATTAATGTTTATATTCGTTTTGTTATATGAAGATATTGTTACTTGGAGAGTTTAGCGGGCTGCATTGGAATCTTGCGGAAGGACTTCGGGCTTTGGGGCACGAGGTCTGTGTTGCTTCTGATGGTTGTGGTTGGAGGAACTATCCGCGTGATATAGCTCTTGACCGGCCGACGGATAGTTTGCGTGATGGTATCCGCTGCCTTCTCCGTATATTGCGTCATTTGCCGGGTTTTCGGGGATATGATGTTGTGCAGATTATCAGTCCTTATTTTTTGCGTTTACGCAGTGAACGTACTTTGCCTGTTTACCGTTATTTGCAACGGCACAATGGCAAGGTCTTTTTGGGAGCTTTCGGGACCGACTATTATTATATTCGTGCTTGTATGGAAACAAGCACTTTTCACTATTCGGATTTTAAGATCGGAGACCGGTATCGTGATACGGCTTTTAATCAGATTACTCTTCAGGATTGGTATTATGGTGGGGCAGCTCGTGCCACTCGGGCTATAGCCGAAACTTGTAATGGCATTATCGCCTGTTTGTGGGAGTATTACGCTTCCTATCAACCTTACTTTTCAGATAAGACAGCTTTCATTCCTTTACCTATCGATTTGCGTGAGGTAACATCCCGCGTTCGCGGTGTGCCGGAGAAACTGAATTTCTTCATCGGTATTCAGTCTGCCCGTAGTAATTTGAAGGGGACTGATGTTATGCTGCCCGTTTTGCAAGAAGTGCAGCGCAAGTATTCTGAGCTTTGCCGCATCACTGAAGTGCATGATGTGCCTTATGCCCGCTATCAGCAGTTGATGGATGATGCTGATGTCCAGTTAGATCAGTTGTATTCGTATACCCCTTCCATGAATTCACTATTGGCTATGGCAAAAGGAGTAACGGTAGTGGGAGGCGGTGAGCCGGAGAACTATGAGATATTGAATGAAACAGAACTTCGTCCCATTATCAATGTCCTGCCCGACGAGCAAGATATTTATCAAAAGCTGGAAGATATAGTGCTTCATAAAGAGCGTATTCCGGAATTATCGGCGCAAAGTATTGAATATGTAGCCAAGTATCACGATCATGTGAAGGTGGCCCGCCAATATCTGGACTTCTGGGAAAAACATTAATCATTCATTTGCCGAAATGTATATTGCAGGATGGCTACACCCTTTCCCATGGATGGCTACACCCTTTTGTGCAAAGGGCTACACCATCCGAGTGAAAGGGTGTAGCCCTTTTTTGTCAGGTCAAGGGGCTGATCCTTAGCTGTTTCCGCAACGCTCTTTTCGCAATGCCGCAATGATGTATTTCCCTTTTGCCAGGATTGTGCTCCATCGGGTGGAGCCGATCACTCTGAAGATATAGCCTCCGAGTCTTCCGTAATCCGAAAGCCGCAGGATGGCGTTGATTTCATTCGGATCTACGATGTGCAATTGATTCAGTTCCAGCATCAGGCCTTCCAGATTATGCGTCTTTTTGTTGTAGGCGTAGCCGGGAACGTCGAAAGAAGGACTCCCCGCCACTCTCTCTTCTCCGTTCTCCCCTTGGGGAGTTAGAGGGGGAGTTTCTTTACTTTGCTTTTCTTTACTTTGTTCGGAATTGCATGCATTTTCTGGTGG
>ERZ780177.334-NODE-334-length-53675-cov-5.700448_pt1 | contig 53675 bp, 56 predicted proteins | sample MGYA00510973_ERZ780177 | MGnify/ENA primary metagenome ERZ780177 (study PRJEB29588, sample SAMEA2144396) | human gut metagenome | biome: human gut; feature: human-associated habitat; material: faeces | place: Denmark | collected 2008/2010 ...
ATCTTTCTCATCAAACAATACATTTTGGATCTAAGTCCTACAAACTCTGTAAGTAGTATAGGAATGATGAGTTTTACACGAAAATCCATGGCCGATATTTTTATCACCTAGATCATAAAATCGACTAAAATCGGTACTAGGATACTATGTGCTGGCAGAGCGTTTTGTATCTACGATTTCGTGCAAAATATTGGAAAATGAATGACAATCATCGGTAATGTTTTCATCAGTTAGTTTTGTAGAATTTCGTACAGAATTTTGGAAAATAATGGTTTGATTCACAATCCCACTTTACAAATTGATAGCCACTGCCCACTAGATCGATGGGAAATTGGGTTGTGTAAGTAACCACTTGCCACAGATCTGTCAGGACAGGCTCTACAGGAATCACAGATCCCAATCACTCTCCACCCTGTATGCTCTGCACGCACTTATGCCATCACACACTCGTCATCACATATGTCAACCATAACCATTCTCATGCTCATCTCTCACCCATATCCAACCCATGAGTGAGTTTATCATTTATATCCATGTTTATATATATCATTGATATAGTTTTAATTATCAGACGCAATATTAAGCATTTTTTTATAATATAATATCAATACTTTTAAGTTATTTTGCAATAAAATTGCATTATAATGTAATTAATAAAAACAGCCTTAATGGCTGGTTTTTATTCTTTCTATTTATTTAGGATTCGCTGCCATAAATTTCTTTTCTGCAGCCTTTCCACTTCACTTGAAACGGTATTTAATTTTGTTTCGAGCAGCTCTTTCTCTTTAAGTGCTGCTTCAAGTGACATTTGCGTGCGTGTTTTTTCTTCAATAAGCTGCTCATTCTTGTTTTTTAAGTTATTGTGCTCTTCAACAAGAGCTTTGGCAGCTGTTAGCTCCTCAATCATTGCCATCTTCTCGTTTGTAAGGCTCATGTTTATCTCCATAAGCTTATTCATTTTATCTCTTAAGATGCCTAGCTGGCTCTTAAGTTCTTCATTTTCAGCCTCAATTTCCTCTGCCCTTTGTTTATCTGCCATATCAACAAGCACAGGAGCTGACTTATTGGATGCCTCGTCCAGAAGTCCTGTTGCTTCCTCGTCCAACCACATTTTACCCGATTTACTTTCGATGTGTCCTTGCAGTTCTTCGGCATGTCTTTTAATCTGCTTGTATACTGCAGATTTGGTAACGCCTTTGTTGTTGGCATATTCTTCGACTGTTACAAGTATTCCTGACATATATTTTCTTCCTCCTAATATGTAATGTGACGGTTGAATGCTGAATTATAATACCTTTTTATTACCTGCTTTCTAATTTTCATTGTATATTAGTTGACAGTATAATTCAAGTTTTATGTCCGTTTCCTCGCATCAGATTCATTTATAGATAGTGCAGCATGCTTTTCAACCTTTTCAAATTACGTTATATAACACTACAATCACTGAAAATAATACATTTTTCTATTTATATGTGTACAGCGGAATTGTACGTTATTTTCCGTTCAAATCAAAAATATATAATATTGTACGTCATTGAATAACATTATTGGACGGTTGATTATGCCAGACCAGTACACCTGCGGATTTCTACAACATTGTAATAGACTAAATGAATTTATATATTTATCACAACAAATGGCGAATACTTATTCTGTATGGTATGGTAGTAATATACAAATCGCAAAATGATGATAAGGAGATGCAACGATATACAGTGTGCATCATATTCTGAAAAAAATGTCACCTTTGCATTAAGCCAAACACCTAATTGCTATACTTAAACCATTGAAAAAAATGTCACCTTTGCATTGAGTCAAATACCTAACTGATATACTTAAACCATTGGAAAAAATGTCACCTTTTAATATCTGGAATGTTTTTTAATAACTGAAAGAGCATATATTCAGCATAATATATCACCTTTAACCAGCGTTTTTTTGTATAACATCCAGAAAAAAATGTCACCTTTAAGTGCCTAGCTATGTATAAAAGAAAAGTGACGTTTTTTTTTGAAGAAATTGTCACTTTATTGGCTAAAATGTCACCTTATCTGAAAAAAATGTCACCTTTTCTGAAAAAAATGTCACTTTTCACGGAAAAAATGTCACTTTAAAATTACTGGAAAGCCTTTATATACAATGTTTTCCGTGCTTAAGCTATACAGTTATACATTTTTATACATATCTATTTACAACTGGTTGTAATTGAACAAACAGTTTTTAGTGATGAAAAGGTGACATTTTTTTCAAAGTGTGAAAATGCAGACTGTGTTCCTCATTTTCGTTGGACAAAATGTTCTTTTTGAGATATAATAAATTCATACTGCAAAGGAGGATTAAAGTTTGGAAGTTGAAAAATATAACACTGAAGATAGGGACACCATTTCTGAAAATCTTACTATGCTGGAAAATGCCTCCACAGTTGAAGATGATGAACAAGTCGAGGTTGAAAAATTAACCATTAATGATATCAAAGGCACTGACGTTGTACAGCTTCTGCAGAAGAAGGACTTCAATCCTTCTAAATTCATGAATGAAATGGCTGATAATACAAAAAAAGCCCTGGCATTATTATTGGCAATCCAGTCCAATGACATGCCACTGAAAAAGGGTGGAGTAGGGGTGAGTTATCTGTGTGATAGTGTAATAATGGCTGTCCGGAAAAACTTTGACAATAACGAAATGGTACTATTTGATATTCTGTCCGCATACGTCAGCAGCAAGCCGCATGATAAATCATATACAATACATATCAACGAGATCGAAGATTTCTTCGATTACAGCAATAAATATTATATCCGAAAAATCGTTAATAAAGCCGCTGAAACAGCCGGCGGCAAGATGATGACTTTCCAGGTGCCAATGCCGAGCGGCAAGAAGAAAAACATGGATGTCAACTGGGCGAATGTTTTAATGTACACGCCTGTATCCGAAATGGAGGAAAATGAAGATGATCCAACAATATCATTCATTCCTTCAGAAATCTTCAGGATGCTCACAATAAGTGCAGGCATTACTCATGGCAGCTTCCATCAGCTGAAAATCAGCTCAAAGTTCGTCGGGTATACTAAAATGATGTATTACAAACTCGAGAGCATGAAAGATTTTACTGAATATCCGGGGGCGACTCCTGGCATTTTTAAATGGGGACTTGAGGAGATGGAGAGCTATTTTGACTACCCGGCTTCATACCGTGTGCAGGATGTAAAAATAAGAATCCTGGATAAAGCGCGAAATGATTTTGAAGGGACGGAAGGGATTGACTTTGAATTCTCGTTCGAGCCTTATAAAAAAGGACGCAAGATAGAGGGCTTTACTATTCATATTACAAAAAAGAGTACCAGAAGGCTTGAAGCGGTTACAGTTGAAAGAAAACAGATACCTGCTTCGGATGATAATGTTGTCATGGAAATTCTAGGTGGAGCCGGATTGTCCGACGATGAAAGCAGGACAGTTTTGAAAAAATACAATGAAAATAAAAGGAACATAGCATTTCTGTCAAAAGCACTTGTATCAGTGGCTCAGAGCCGGAACATACAGAGCAAGACTGCAGTGCTCTGCCATATTATGGACACGGGCAATGTTTTTGATACAGCTAAGAGTAAAGAATCTGTTTCCAAAAACAAATTTAACAACTTTACCCAGAGAGATTATGACTTCGGCGACATAGAAAAGAAACTGGCAGAGAAGAATAAAAAACAATAAAAGATTGCTTTAGGGCATGCGTATTCCATAAAGAATACGCATGCTTTTTTAAATTAATGTTGACAGGTTGGAGACAAGTTTGGAATAATACGTACACTATAAACAGAGGGAGGCTTTATGAATGACGTTAAGGATATAATAGATGCACAAATACAAGGCTATTATGATATATCAGGAATAGCCACCATGGAAGACACTACGGACTATTCTGGTTCCAATACTCCAAGCTTTAAAGAAAAAAGAAAAATAGTGCTCCAATGGCTGAGACCACGTTTTCCCATAATTGTAGTCGCAGTCATATGGGCAATGATATCAATGCATGCCATATGGATGCTGGCGACTATTGTTATGGCAGCTGTATACCTTGATATGGCTTTTCTTGATACCAGTATAGTATATGCAGTATTGTGGAGTGGTGGAGCGGCAGTAACCTGGGGACTGTCGACCAGATATGATTACTGGAATTACAGACGAAGGAAGATAGCAACCCTTAACATAGCCGTTATAAATTTCTGCATTTATGTGGCGTTGATTTTTACCTGCATATCGTTGTCAATTGTTGTTCCGCTGGTGATGCATATACCAACCAATCTTGACATTACAGTTGGAATGGTGATTGCACTTGCACGTTTTTTTGGAGTGCTTGCTGCAGCAGTACCATCTGCAGCAGTTCTATATGGGATGGTACGTCTTATTAATACAGAGGACAACAGGCAGGCAATAATGTCATACAGGATAGACAGGCACTGGGATACACGCAGGGGGAAAAAATATAAATATGACTGGCTGATTGTTCGAAACAAGGAAGATGGAAAATATGTAAGAGTGAGAGAAGAGGACCGTTCACTGCATGCCATGGCAGACGGTACTACCGGAACGGCCAAGACAGCGGGTGTGTTCACTCCTGGAATTGCGAATGACCTCGACCGGAAAATCAAAAATGAGGATATACTTAAACGCAGATTAAAAAAAATGGTTAAAAAAGGAAAGCTTGTGTTAAAGGATGATTTTGATGATGCAGACTTTTCAGTGAGCCACTTTATTGGCACAACACCGAGAAATCAAAGAGAATTCGAGAAAACAGCATCTCTCATCCGGTCCGCAGGGATGACAACACTTGCTCCCAATGCATCATTTGCAGATACTATATACGAATATGCAGTCAACAGGGGAATTAAGGTTAACAGAATTGACCCTACACTTGTTAATGGCAAGCATAAGCCGAGTTTCATGGGTTTTAATCCGCTGTATATCAATCCTGAGCTGTCCGGTATTGAGCGTAAAATTGAAATATTTTCAAAAGCATCATTATTTGCAGATGTATGTCAGGCAATATTTGAACTGAACGGTAAAGGCGATCCGTACTTTACGTCACTTAACCGTAACATATCAACAACAATAGTTATCCTTCTGGAGCTGACCATGCAGGATGTGGATGGCAGGCAGCCGACTCCGGCAGATGTACAGGGGATTATAAATGACTTTGGGCGTGCCAAAAGATATCTTGATGTATTAAAGCGTCGTCCGGATAGTACAGACTACAGCTATATCATAGATATTATCGAGAAGCAGCTGCTTGGTGACAGTGCCCAGAAGATTAACGAACAGGCTACCGGTCTGAAGATTATAATTAACGAGCTGCTCATGCATCCGCTTGTCAAGTCAGTGCTCTGTGCGGAAAAAACAGTAGACATGGACAGGGCTCTGGCAGAGGGGCAGATAACTCTGGTTAATTATGCCCTGGAACTCGGGCAGTCACAGGCAACAGCATTTGGACTGTTTTTTGCACTGAATTTCAATAACGCGGTTCTTCGGCGTAAGGGAAATGAGAGGACGCGTCTTCCTCATTACTACTACATTGATGAGTTTCCGTTTCTTTTGCATCCGAGAATGGAGCAATGTTTTACGATGTTCAGGCAGTATATGGTGAGCACATGTGTTGCGCTGCAGACGCTTGACCAGCTTGATAAGAATGAACAGACCAGATACATGAGAAATGTACTCCTAGGAAATGCTGCTCATCAGGTTTTCTTTGGGCGAATGTCTCCTACAGAAATGGAACTGCTGGAGAAGATGGGCGGACAATATATGGCTCTTCAGGAGCAGGATACGGTGTCTGAGCAGGCATTATCAGTCGAAAACACATCTATGACGATGTCAAAGAGAACCACCCGGATGAAAGATAAACGGTTGGAGGGCGGCGACGCAAGATATAAAGAGTTTATGGAGGTGACATTTTTTACTGTGCTTAAAGGTGCGGCAATGCTTCCTGTTGCCGGAAAGGTTAATTTTGTTGAAGAACACAGGAAAGCAAAAGTGCACAGATACAGAGTTGACTGGCATAAAATGTATGAACCTGGAAAAGCGGCAGAGCTGAATGCCAAAAGGACAGGGGAACAGAACATGGAAAATGCCGCAGTTCCATTTACCTTGGAAGCCAGTGTACATGTGGGATGCGATTCACAGCCGGAGGTTAAGGCAACAGTTAATTTAAGGAATAACAAGCCGGTTCAGGGTGGCGGGCAGCAATGGAAATGCCAGGCTGAGGATTCGGAAAATAATGACTCATCCGAATACGTGAGCATAGACGATGAGGGGGCATTTAATTTGGAGGAGGAGCTAAAATGAGTGAACTGTCACCGTTCAGATACAGACAGGATATGACCGTAAGCGTTGGAAATAAGCGTGTGCGGTGTAGTGGGACGCATATCAACGAGATAATATCCAAAGGCATAATAAGTGAGCCTGATATTGCAATAATGAAGGTATATAAGGAATATGGATACCTGAACAGGTATAATGCAACAAGGCTTGTGAATGAGGTATATAGCGGCAGCGGGTGGATTAAGGAAGACTATGGCTCGAATTTTAAAAAACTTACGGAGCATGCAATCCTGATTAAGTATGATATAACAGGCGATGAGAGCTGGCCGCCATGTTACTCGCTTTCGCATGGCGCGGATGTGTATATGGAACAGTCGTTCGGAAGCAGGCTGTTAAAAAGCCTTTCGAGACCGGCTTCTGCTGTCATCACAGGACATCCTGAAGAACTTATGAGAATACTATCAGCTAACCAGTTTCATGCATCGATGTTTTCTTTCTACAAGTCGGCAATCAAAAAGTATTACCGGCAGTATGTAGTGAGGTTTGACGAAACCTCAGCGGTATTAGATTATATATACCGTATCGAAAATAAACAGGCACATAAAGGCTACTATGATGTTGCCGTAATCAGCCAGAGACACTATGACGGATGGGACAAGGATTACAGGATGCGCCTTATGGGCTGTGTTAAATGCGGTATCCTTGAATGCCCTGTTGTGATCGTATTATGTGAAAATGATGTCTACACACTTGAGGCTGAGCGTGTGAGACTTGCAAATAACGGCATTAACAGGCTTGCGGTGTATTACACAATCGACATTAACAGTGCGTTTTCAAGTGAGTCGCCGCTTAATGGTGTATACCGGTATAGAGGCATGGGGACAGACATGGCGTATGATGTTGTGAATCTTAATATATGACAAACGAAAGGATTTTAATTATGAAAGTGATAAAAATAACTACAGACAGCCGGATAATGGTATGTGAAAAGAAAGGTGATTATTCAAGAGATGAACTCGAAGAACTTCTTGGCTGTGAATATGTAGAGAATGTTATGCCAAGGCGTCTGTATAATGAACTTGGTGTGCCAAAAATTGATGCAATAATGCTTGTGGATGAGGATGGACACTACAATGGAAGAAAGTTTAACCCTGTAGGGAGCTGGCTGTATGAAACAGATATACATAATGCACCGATTGTCGGTGACATTCTTGTTGCAGGGTATTCAAGAGAAGCAGGTATATGCGAAATGAACGAAAAACTGTTTGATGAGCTTTACTGCAGGCTTGAAAGAATTGCGAACGCTTTCAATTCTGAAAAAACAAAATAAAAAATATCCGGAGGTCTGTACCTCAATGTCATTAAGTTAAGCTCTTTTAAGCAAAAAGTAACCCTCCCATAACTCTATAAAAGAGAAAAGGGAGGGTTGTTTTTTATTCAATTTGTGCAATCAGAAAGATTATCAAGGCAATACTTCCAATGCCTGATACGATAATAACGAGCTTATCCAGTATGCATCCGAGTGTTTCTGGTATCCCATGTGTTATTGCTTCTATAACGGACATTATAATGAGATAAACGATTGATACAGGTATCAATAACAGTGAATATATCACAATAAAGGCATATATAACGACTGTGAGGAATAATCCTAAAATGGACATACCAGAACCAATTGTACTGCCAGACAATACACGCAGGTTATGTACTCCTGCGTACATATTGTACATTGTAACGCCCGTCGCATTGGCAAAAACGTCTCCTTCGTCCTGTCCATGTACAGCTTTGATAATGTAACCTATAACGATGCCTATGCTTCCGCCACATATAATATACGCCAAACAGCCTATTGCATCAAAAGGCTCTTTAAAAATAGCGTACATCAATATGTTTATAATTAACGCTCCAATGATTCCGCTTTTTAAGATTAAAAACAGTAAATATTTAAGCGTATATAGCAATGATAATAGGTATTCCGGCTACTTTTGTTGTTTTGTTCTTGTTACATTGTTATTTCTCCTTTTCTATGCAAAGATTTGAAGATAGTCACGTAGAATGGAGAAAATATTAGTTTGTATTCATTTTATAATTTCTCTTATTTCCATTTATCAGGCAATTCACCGCTTATTAAGATATATTCTCCTGACCGAAACGAATTTCGATAAAGAGTATCATAAAATGGGTTATCTATTTTGGGGTTGATTTCAAATGTTCTGCCCGTGGAGCGTTCTTTATATTTTACGATAAATACATCCTCCGATAGATGCTTTAAATATTCTTCTTTGTCAAAAGCAATCTCTGAACTTTTATCCATATTAGCATCTTTTGTTTTGTCATTATTCCAGTTATTTATTGTAGTTGATATGTCTGATTTTTCAGTATATCTTCCGCATACACTACAAACAGCAAACACATTTTCCGTAGCACCACCGCAAAAGTATAATTTTTCCTTTTTGTACATCAATAAAGGGCTTTCTTTGCATCCGCAAGGGCATGGTTTCAAACTATCCCAAGGATGATAACATTTACCGCTACCAGATGAACCCAAAATAATTGCATTTGTTTCTAGTAATGAGGATTTTTCTTTCTTTTTCCAAAACATGTACGTTCATCTCCTTTCTCTCATTATTTGTTCCGGATTCTGCTTCATAGCATCCATGTACATCCGGAAAGCCCTTTCAGCAGCAACCGTTTTGGTTTGTCCAAGGCTTTCGCAGAACTGCTCAAATTCTTCGTGCAAAGTTCTGTCGAGGTATAAATTCAAATATCGCCCGTCTTTCTTTAGTCTAGGCATCTGTATCACCTGTTTTCATCAAGTTGACAAGTTTTACAATATCCCAATATCTGGAAATATCTTTAATCATTTTCTCAGTTAATTCATTTTCGTTTATTCTTAAAATATCGCAAATAGAATCTGCTGTAATAATAATTCCGCAATCTGTATAAGATAACTGCCATAGCGTAAGCATATTATTTCCAGCGTTTATCCATGCATTGTCGTCATAGACAAAGGTTGCATTTTTATCATTTTCAAAATGTCCATAATCACATCCATGAATCAGTGCATTTAAAAATTCAGCTCCTGAATTGCAATCATTTGTGCAGATATAATATTTTCCGCTTCTTTTAGGAACAAAATTGTAGTGGCTATCTTTGTTTTCGTACTCTTTTAACTTTGGAAAATTCTCTTCATAATAACTTTTGGTAACACTACCATTACATATAATAGTCGTGCCTCGCTTCTTTAATGCTAAATCTAAAGCCATATTCGATTTTCCAGTTCCGCTTTTACCAATAATTATAGTTTTATTCTTTTTAAGTTTCACCATGACTTTGTTAATACCTCCTTGAATAATTTTTGATGTGGCGGGGAGAATTTAAACCTCCGACAACACCTGCATGGTTCCTTCCACGCTTTTACGATGCCATACAGGAGTGCTACTTCCAGACTGAGCTACCGTCACATATACTGTATTTGTTAATGTTATTATAACGCATAATTCAATAGTCTGTACCTCCGGATATTTTAATTTATTTTGAATTTTTTTCTAAAAGTTCAAAATACTTTGCCTGATATTTGTCAATCTCAGCCTGTTTGGATTCGTTTAGAGCTTGCAGCTGCTCCTGAAACTTTTGGTCACGCGCTAAAAGTGCCTTATCAAGTTCAAGCTGTGCCTGCTCACGGCAGAGCTTCAGAGCCTCATTTTCGTGTTCCTTCAAATCAGTGACAGCTTTTTTGTGCTCGGATAGTGCCTGGTTTAGAAGCTTCTCAGCTTGTTCCTTTTCGGCTCTGAGAGAGTCCCTTTCCGCTGTTGTGCTTGCCAGTTCCTTCTGTATGTCAGCCAGTTTTTCATATTCTGAGGTCATTGCATCGATATTGTTTTTCAGACTGTTACACGAATCTGTCAGTGCCTTGTTTAAATTCTGTTTATCGTCCAGCATTGCCTGCATATTTTTAATTTTGAGTTCGCTTTCGTCTTTAAGGCTGAGAATCTCTTTATTGAGCCGGTCGTTTTCATCTGCATACGATTTGGCTCTGCCTTCAGCCTCACTTTTGATTTGCTTTGCTACGGTTAACTGGGACTGAAGCTCCTGAATAGTCATATCTTTTGACTGCAGCAGGGCTTCAAATTCCGTGCGTACAGTGCTGGTGACGTTCTGATTGTCTTCAAGCACACCCATGAACATTCGGGTGAGTGCAGCAACATATTTTTCAAACTGTTCTATATCTGCTTTACGTTCTGTCAGAACTGCCTTGCCGGATTGAAATTCATACGTCTCTATCAGTTTCGCCAGGGTCTCCTGCTGGTTACCGCCGATTTGTAAGGCGATTTCTTTGAATTTATCGGCTGTATCATCGTCTATCCTGAATGATTTTGGCTTTAAGATTTTTTCATCTGCCATGGTGATGCTCCTTTCATGTAATACACTACTATGTAATTATGTGTATTGTATTATATCATAAATAGTATTGCCTGTAAACAGGAAATAAAATGTAATACACTACATTGTAATACAAAGTAGTACTAGAACATCTTACCCAAGTAAATTTACGCAACCCATTTCCCGCTGCATTCTTTACATTACCGATTTTATGTGGTACACTATAACTACATACTTCTTTAATTTGATTTTTAACAGAATGGAGTTAATTCTTCATTTGGTTTTGTACCATGCGGTACTGGAAATTTATGGAGTAGTTATAGGCATTTAATAACAACATCAGAACAGATTCTGGTGTTTTTTTTATGCCAAAAATAATTAAGCCAGTTACTGGCGAAAGGAGAAGATTTATGAGTAGAGGACTCAAACAGAGACTCGAGAAAAGATTTCAGTTGCTGAATCCCTGCTGCTATCTGTGCAGTAAAGCATGGATGGGATGCTATGGAACTACAGCTAAGAAGTGGACTAAATGTCCATCTGAATGCAGAGCTGCTAACCCTGAAAGGGAGACATTTGCTGAAAATGTGGCAATGTTTAAGCAGGCAATATCAGCATATGACCGGCTGAACCACAGGCTTAGGAAGAGTGATAAGACTGTAAGAAAAGAGCTGGAAAAAGAGCTGGAGACAATTTCGGATATGGTCGATATGCAGGATAAGATATGCCATGGCATGATCGATAATGTCAATGGAATTGAGGAGAAGATATACCGGAAAATATTCCGTCTGGAGTACAGAAAACTTGTAACCGCACTTAAAGCACTAAGAAAGTAAAAGTTGTGTTGACAAATTTGGCAAAAGATGTTAAAGTATCAGCATAATATTTTTATTTATTTTTTACATCTACCCGCTAATACTGGGCAGGTGTTTTTTTGTTTTAACGGCGAAAACGTTAAAATGTGCTTGGTGGGAAAGGATGTATATCCTGTCTCATGTAACCCTTTCGTGTAAAGGGGATTTTAAGGGTGTCTGTTTGATGCCCTTTTTTTATTTGAAAAAGGAGGATTGGATATGGCTTGGAAAATTAAATCAGCAACCAGACAGCGACCATGCCCTGTATGCGGACATCCGGACTGGTGCGGATTCATGCCGGGCGAGGATGGACGTGAGCTGGTAATCTGCCAAAGGGCAACAGAGCCGTCACCTGTATCAGGTATGGATGGTCTCACGTATGTATGCGTTGGCCGCTCCAAAAGAGCTGAGGCATACATTTTTATGGAGCAAGGAGAAAAAGAGTCCCGTGATAACGAGAGAGGATTTAAAAGCAAGGCTGTTGGTAATGCCGGTAAATATGTCCCAAAGACAATGACGGTAATCGATGAGGTTAGACCACTGTCGCATGAGCAGCTTGACATCGTATATAGATATATGTTAAAGCTGATGGTCCTTGATGATTTTCACCGGGACTGGCTTATAAAAGAGGGGTGGACTGATGAACTCATTGAAAAAAATCTTATACGTACAATGCCTCTTGATGATTTCAGGCGGTTTAAGAGGCCAAGTGGCAGCTATTATTCGCGTTCTCCATGGAGGAAGGAGATTGCTGCTGCCTGTGCGGAGCACTTTGGAAGCCTGCGAGGTGTGCCTGGTTTTTATACCCGGGACAATAATGGCAAAAAGAAATGGTGTATAAATGCCAGGAGCGGGGTAATATTTCCACTGTTTGACCTGTCTGGAAAGATATACGGCCTCCGCATAAGGCTGGATTATCTTGATGCAGCGGTGGACATTACCATGGTTGACAATTCTGATAACTTCTGGTATACAGACGATTCCGGTGAAAGAAAGTATGTTCAGCCGCTCAAAGGAATATATACCCTGTGTGGAAATGAAAGGGTATACGAAAAAGGAGGAGGAAAATACAGGCCTTTCACTTCATACTATGAAGATGATGAGGAATATAAAAAGGGGTTTATTATAAACACCTTCAAAGACGGCAGTCAGGCAGAGCATGGCTTTGGATTCTATGCGTGTCCGGGGGATAACAATTACTGTCTTTACATAACGGAAGGAGAAAAGAAGGGTATTCTTAGTAATGCACTTCTTGGCGCACCTTTTATGTCACTGCCGGGCGTTAACAGCTTTTCCCTGCTTCTTATGATGTACAAAGGGGTAAGAGTCATTGACTGGCTAAAAAAGATGGGTGTGGCTGTAATTATTGTTGCTTTTGACGCTGACAAGATGTTCAACGAGAAAGTGCTGGCATGCCAGGAGAAAGTAGTTGAAATTGTCAAGGCTGAGGGCTTCATGGTGGCTACCGCAGAATGGGATATCAATGTAGGCAAAGGCATTGATGACATACTTAAAGCCGGAGTCAAGCCGGGTTTTAAGCTTGTATAGCATGGGATGTATCCTGTGCTTTTTTTTATTTATATGCTCAATGAGCGGAAGGAGAATTTATATGTTGATGGAAGATGCTTTAAATGAGCTTTCATCGTTTGCTTTCGGGTATACAAATTCTGAATGTGATTATTCAGGATACCTTAAGCGAGCTGAAAGACTTGTATCTCTTGCTAAGGAAAAAAAGTGGCAGGAGAAGAAGACCGTCATGTACCTGCCGGAATCGAAAGCTTTTAAAGGGCTTGATATGGTATCGCTTGCCTATCTGATAGGTAGAAGGATGCTTGCAGGATGTGACATAAATATTGAAGGCGAAAAGTTTGATATAAGCGGTATAACAAAGCATATCAGACCAGAGCTGCTTGCCGGATATAAGTTCAGGGTTCCTACGGAATCAGAAAGAGATTTATACTGCAGAGAAAATAAAACCGCAATACGGGAGAAAATTCTTGCAGTTAATGCTGATAACAGAACCTGGCTTATGAATACTGCGGAAAGAACAAGAAAATCGCAGATTTATCGTGGCTGGAGATGGAAGGTGGCACATGAAAAAGGTTACACATATTTTCACGACGCATCACTTTTTTTTGGCTGGCTTGCCATTATAAGTGAAGTCAGTGCCTATATCTCATCGCTTGAAGATGCAGAAGACGATATCATATATCTTCTGCTTAAAAAAAGTGAGCTTAAAATGGCGGAGGACTATAAACGCCGGGGATATGAGGTTCCTGAAAAGCTTGCAGGCTGGATTGCAGAACAGTATGGGATTGAACAGATGTATATCGGAAAATGCGGACTGATTGCCAGATTTCCACTGTATCTTGTCGACAGTAATGACTGGGGCAGCCTTGGAATGTATGTGAACGGAGAAGCGTTTGCGGAGGCATTCTGCCGGCTCAGACTTATTGAGGGGCAGAAAAAGCTTCAGGATACACAGGCGAGGAAACTTGCCTCTGATTATGCTGAGGTGTATGTAACCAAGAAGAACATACCCGCAAAGACAGTAAACGCTATGTCAGCATCAGCTCTTAACCGTTACTTTGGCTACGTGGAGTTTGATGAGGATGTTGACCTTGCAAGAGTACATGAGTTTGAGGAGGATTTTGCGGCATTGCAGACAATACTTCACCAGCCATGCCTGAAAGACTATGAGATAAGGCTCAGGAAGCTTGGACGTCATCGTGCAGCAGGTCTGTATTTCCCAACACTCCGCTGCCTGTGTGTTGACCTGCGAATGCTGTGGTCAACAGCACATGAGTATTTTCACCTGCTTGATTATCATTATGGAAATCTGTCACAGAAGGCATCTTTTGAACCGGTATACAACCGCTATTCAGAGCTGCTAAAAAGAGACAGAGAGCAGATATCAATGATATGTAAGGGTTCGAAGTACAATATGGATTATTATCTTATGCCTACGGAGGTATTTGCCCGATGCGCTGAGATGTACTTGGTGAGGATCCTTAAAGTTGAGAACGCACTTGTAGAGCCGGATAGTAAAAAAAGTTTTGCATATCCGGATGACGAGGAGCTTATGGAAAATATCAAAAGATATTTTGGGGATGTTTTTATTGCAAAATATTGCAAGGAGGAAAATTATGGAATTTAAAAATTTGACTGGTGACAGCCGGGCTGTGCGACAGCTGGAAATAGCTGTGTCCGAGCCGGAGAATATTCTGCTTACGGGCGTTATGGGGACAGCAAAGAAAGACATATTAAGACTTGCTGCCAAAAAGTTACTCTGCAGGGGGGATAAGACGGAAGCTTGCACATGTGCATCATGCGTGAGAATGCTGGATTACCACCCGGACTTCAAGATGGTCCTTCCGGAGGGCGGAGTTATCAGAAAGGAGCAGGTTGACAGCATAGTCGAAAATGCAAGGGAGATGCCACAGATATCAGATGTGAAAGTCTTTCTTATTTCCGGTGGCGACAAAATGAATGCGTCTGCTGCCAATGCACTTCTTAAGGTGTTAGAGGACAGTGGACGTAATATATTTTTTATTACAGCCGATGGAGAGGTTCTTAATACCATCTCATCCAGATGCCGTGTCATCAAATTGAAAGCAGTGCTTCCGGAGATTGATCTCGGAGCTGAGCGTGAGATGATCAATATGGCGTGCGATGGGCGTATAGAGTATGTCCAGGATTTTAAAAAGGATGGCTTTTTCAAGAAGCTTTATGCTTTTAAGGAGCTCCTGTATACAATGAAAAACAAAGTAGAAATTCTCGAGTTCTTCAACGGGTTAAAGGAGAAGGACAAAGAGGAGTTCTATGCGTCATCTACGGCATATGAGCGTGATGCAGTCCTCAGACTGATGTCAAGGGTATATTACATGACACTGCTTGACATGCGTGGAATTATGCTGCCGGAAATCAATGGCAGTGAAGCTATCGCAAGGCTGTATGCTGATGAGGACATTGTGAGAATCTCAGATGCCATCAGTAATGCCTATAAGTGTCACATGGCACAGTCATACACAAAAAATGACTGGTTCATGCTTATGACAGAACTTACAAGATAATTTTAGGGAGGATAATTATATGTTAGCAAATTTGAACAGACCTCAGAGATTTTGTGAGGTTATAGGACAGGACAGCATTGTGTCGAACTTAAGAGAGCAGAGCAGAAAGGGTAGATATTTCTCAACGTATGTTTTTGCCGGGCAGTTTGGCTCAGGCAAAACAACCCTTGCAAGGCTGCTTGCCAAAGCTGCCAACTGCACTAACAAGAAGGAGGACGGAGAACCATGCGGTGAATGCGAATGGTGCCGTGGTTTCGTGGAATCTCCGGATTACTACGAAGTAGACGGTGCGTCAAACACCGGGGTTGACAAGGTACGTGAGCTCATAGATAATGTATCTTTTGTCCCGGTTTCAGGAAAGTACAAGATATATATAATCGACGAGGTTCATATGCTGTCAACAGGTGCATTCAATGCACTGTTAAAAACGCTTGAAGAACCGCCGGCTCATGCGATATTCATCCTCGCAACAACTGAAATCCGGAAAATTCCGGCTACGGTTCTTTCAAGAGCTGCCGTGTACAGCTTCCAGCAGATACCGGTGGATGATATATCCAAAAGACTGCTTGAAAGCAGCCTTCCATTAACGGGGGATGCTGCACAGCTTATAGCCAGGAAGTCAAGCGGTGCAATGCGTAATGCATGGAGCATTGCCGAACAGGCAGCAGCCGGAGATGGTGAAATAACTGCCGAAAGAGTGCGTGAACTTCTGGCTATGAACAGCAGCGAGAGCGTTTTTGGAGTCCTTTCTGGGATAAAAAATTCTGACTACACCGCCATAGCTTCGCAGATGGAGCAGGTTATAGGAAGTGGAAATTCATTATCATCCATGTTAGATGATATGGAGGATGCATTAGAGGACGCAGTCCTGTCTCTGGCCGGCTTAAAAGTAAGCGGCTCGGAGCTGTATCTGTCACTCCTGGGCAGTTTTACCAGAGATATTGATATGCAGTGCCTTTGTGCCTTGTCTGACGGGATAATGGCCATAAAAAGGGATTTCCGTACGGGAATGACAAATGAGAGCGTTATAATCCGCTGTATAAGTCTTTCCGAAAAAAACAAAGGTACAGATGCGGTGGCTGCAAAGCGTATAAATGAAATGGAATGCAGGCTTAAGCGTTTGGAAGAAGAGATTAAAAGCAAAACCATAGTGCCGGATGATAAAGACACAGTAAGTGAGTGCACTGCATCGGAACAGGATCAGAATACAGATGTTACGGAAGAGGTTCGGGAAGACAACATTCCTGAGCAGGCACAAGACGAACAGCCGACGGAAGAAAAAATGGAAGCAGAAAAGCCTGCACCACAGATGGATTTCGGTCTTGATGATTTTGACTTCTTTTTTGGCGGAGCTGATGTTCCGGGCAGAAATAAAAAAGAGCAGGATGAACTGAAGCAGCATGATAACGAAGTGAATCAGGACGTGCTTGATTTAACCGGAAAACCTGTTAACGAAGCTGTAAAGCGTCTTGAAGAAGCTACCGAAGAGGATTTAAAAAAGGCAGAACTTGGTCTGGCAGAGGCTATGACCAAAGATGCTGTTCTGGCTGAATGTATCCGTTCGTGCTCAAAAAAGAGCATTAAGGGCAATCGTATTATGATAGAAACACCGTATAAGGCGGTGAAGAAAATCATAGATAAATGCCTGGATGTGTATTCTGTCAGTGCAGAGGTTAATATCAAACAATAAAATTTTTGGAGGAAGAAATATGAGTATTATTGAGGCTTGGGAAAACAGCCGTATGAGCTATCAGCAGAGATACGTTAGATTCTTTAGTAAATTCAGCGAAACAGGACGTGATGAGGACAAAGGACACATGCTTGAGGCATCCTATGTACTCATTAGTATATTTGGCTTGTCAGTACAGCAGATACAAGAACTGGAGCATAACAACAGCGGACTGACAAATGCAGATATACGAAATTGAAATATTAGGTTTATATGGAGTGCACCGGGATGTCATTATAATGGCATCCCGGTGCTTTTTTGTGCTTATTTTACAGTAGCTTAATTATGTAAATCTGCGAAAACTAGGAGATATTAAGGTAGATTGTGCAACATGGAGCTGATATAATCAATACATACAAAGGAATGCAAAGGAAAGTGAATAACTGTACTTTTTATTGGACATTTGGGGTGTCATAATCTATGACGTAATGAAAGGGGAATGTAACATGAGAGCTGCAAACTATCATCCGGACTATCCGGATGGATATAAAACTAAAAAACAATGGGCACAGGATGGATTTCTGCCCATAGATGATAATATCGGAAGTCTGGAATATACCAACAGGCTTACTTATAGCTTTAAAAGGCAATAGATGAGCAATTACAGTAGGAAAAATTTCTATTTCTAAAAATAATGGCGTATGGGTAGAAATAAATTTTCCAAAGGAAATGCCGGATATTGTTGCAATAGAATACAATCCAGATGATATAGGCAAAACAATATTTCTCACAAAATACGAAGCAGAAGCAAAATTGAAAGAATTGAGGGCTAAAGAATGAAAGTACCAATACCTTGCACATTTGGGAACTATGCAGAGTGCAATAACAGGCAATTACCATTTTCGGGTGTGAGCTGGTTCAGATGGAGTAGGGGAATGGAATATACATACTTCTTTTTAACAAGTGACAAGTGGCATCCGATTGATTTCTATACAACATTTGAGAATGTACAGCCGTTTGAATTTGTTGTTCCTGATGAACTGTTGACAGATGATTTTATCAAGCACAAAGGTTATCCGCTCAAAGGCAGAGGATATGCAACCGGTTTATGTTACCAAAATGAGAAAACTTATATAGATTTCATAATGACTGATATGTATTTATCACACATCAAGGTGCAATGTGATGGGGAGGGGAAATACATACCGAATGGAGATATAATTTTTCCCATAAGCTGGGATTCAGAAGAAAAGCAAGAAAGAGCCATTCTAAAATCAATGAAGTTTATTCAGGGGAAACCATTGGTAATAAAGGAACCACAGCCCAAGCAATTAACTATATTTGATTTTATGAATATTTAAATCGGAAGAATTGAGAGGTGCTGAATGACCAAGAAAGAATTATATATGTGTGACATTTGTCATACCGATTACCGCAACGAAGAAGGTGATTTGAATTGTGAAAAGGAACACCTCAAGTGTACTAAAATTACAGACGCTATCTACGAGACACATTTCGAGTTTCCGCATAAAATTGAGGTGGAGTTTTCCGATGGAACAAAACGCTGGTATAGGCAGTAAAGAATCGAGGTGAAGATACGTAGATGAAACAGATGGATGTAGAAGAGATGAAGAAAAATAAAGCAAAAAAACTGCGGTATAAAAAACCTATTGTTAAAAACCTAAATCTCGAGACAATACAGCAGGATTTATGGGACATACAAGAGTCTTGCGAAGAAGTACATTGGTTTACAGATTCCGATGATGGCAGCGAAACTTTAATAAATGCCTTATCAGGGGATGAAGATGAAGCGTATGAGTTTAAAATGGCATTTGCAGACCTATGTGCTGAGTGTGAGAGAATGTTTGACGATATGCAAGAAGAGTGGGTTCCTGACTGCTTTGATATTTTGTTTGTAGCAGCGGGTGCAGGAGAAACATACGGCGGGTTGTTAGGATTCGACTCCTATGAGCAGGATTATTTCGGAATCGGATGCTCAGAAGCCTTCGCGGAAGATGAAGCCAAGAAAAAATTAAAACAAATGACAAAAGATGAGCTGATTGTTGCTGTAAGACAATGTTTTCGGATTTATTCCGCTTATATTGGACTACGCAATAGATATGATAGCCTTAAGGCTGCAATAGATATTTTAAGGGAGCAGAATACAGGATATCTTCAGGTTGTGAGGGAAATCGAAAGACTTTATCAAAAAGCGCAAGAGCATCAAGGATATATGGCTGAGTACTCGAAGGAGTGGAGAGAATTCGAGCAATATGCGGATGCGCTGCCACAGGAGGCATGGTTGGCTTGAAAAGATATGATAATAGGAGGCAAGAAAAATGGGATGTATATGTGCGACTGCAACAGATGAGTACCATGGCTGGAGATGCAGCATAACAGATGGAGCGTGTATGTTTTTACGACCAAATCAGGACATTATCAAACAATATATTCAGTCTCAAGGTAAGAAAGATGGCAAACAAAGCAATTAAGTACAGAGTATATCCTACAACCGAACAAAGTATTATGTTTGCAAAAACCTTTGGCTGTTGCCGTAAGGTCTATAACCTTATGCTTTCCGATAAGATTGAAGGTTACAAAGCAACTGGCAAATTCCCTACGGTCACACCAGCTAAATATAAAGACGAATATCCTTACCTTAGAGAAGTGGATAGCCTTGCTCTTGCTAATAAACAGATGGATTTACAGGGAGCGTTCCGTAACAGATTTAGCAAATCACGTAAAAAGAATAACGGATTTCCTAAATTCAAATCTGCCAAGCACAGCCGTAATGCATATACTACAAACAACCAGAAGGGGACAGTTGCTATCATAAATAACAAATATATTAAGCTTCCTAAGATTGGTAAGGTAAAAGCCGTTATCCATCGTATTCCTGACAGCGGTTGGATTATCAAATCTGCTACTGTATCGCAGGAATCAGACGGTAAATATTATATTTCTGTGCTTTTTGAGCACGACAATATCGGTAATTCTTATATTGCAGACAAAACCAATGCTATCGGATTAGATTATGCTTCTGATGGTTTATACATCGACAGTAATGGCAACGTAGGTACTAACCATAAGTATTACCGTGAAAGCCATGACAAACTTACAAAAGCGCAACGCAAGCTGTCCCGCATGCAGGGTTCTAAAAAGCATGAAGATAAGTCTAATAACTATATGAAGCAACTCCGTAAATTAAACAAAATACATAGGCATATCGCTAATCAGCGTTTGGATAATCTGCATAAAATATCTACTGAGATAGCCAATCAGTATGATGTTGTTTGCATGGAATCCTTAAATATGAAAACTATGTCAAATAAAGGTTTTGGTAATGGCAAAGCTACTCTGGATAACGGATACGGAATGTTCCTGTCTATGCTTGAGTATAAGCTGTCTGATAGGAATAAGTATTTCGTAAAAGTTGATAAGTGGTTTCCGTCATCACAAATCTGCCATTGTTGCGGTACATTGCATCCCGAAATGAAGAATTTAGCAATCCGTACAATGAAATGTGATTGTGGTCTTATACTTAGCCGTGACCAAAATGCTGCTATTAACATCCTAAACGAAGGATTACGACTACTGACAGAAGTAGCATAACAAAACTAAATGCATAGTAGGGATGGAATTAGCCCGAACTTATACGCCTGTGGACATTGTGTAAGCCGTTGAGTTATGTATCATCGTAGCCAATGCAGTAGTGGTTGAAGCAGGAAGCTCCGACTTCTATAAGTCGGAGTAGTTCACAAATAACTGCCAGGCAGTAAAAAAGTCCGACAGTTATAATTCAAATCAACTTTTCACCAGAGGAAGGGGCTTCCTGCCCTGTGTCGTTGGTGAATTGGTCAGAAAGGAGGATATATATATATGAGTAAGTATGGAGCAATGAGGTATGCCAATAAGTCAATGCATATTTTGAAGAACTATAATAAAGGGTATACAAAAAACTTTCAACAGAATATTAAATGCACGAAACATGCTATTGACAGGTATAGAGAAAGAATGCTAAAAAATGGTATGCCGGATGCCGATGTTGAAAAACGCATAGTGAAGATGGTGCTTCAGAGCAGTCTGATAGGGTTAATAGACGGAATGGAGCATAGAAGCTGTAATGGCAGGATTTTTGTCTGTAAGCGTGAGATGCATGATGGCGTGGAAAGCCTTGTGGTTGTTACCATTCTCATGAGCGAGACACTGCAGAAGGGCATGGCTAAGGGTGGAATTGACAAATTCGTATCTCAGGCGGAAGAAAAGAAAGGACACAAAAGAAAGAAGGTGCTATGATATATTGAATTATCAAGAAGAGGACATAGTTATCGAGTACTACAATAATGGTAAACTGGAAAGCAGTGCTGAAGCTGCCAAAATTGACAGTGTTAAATTACTTGAAAAATCTCATCTGGCAGCAATGAACATGGTGATCAGAACAGAAAAAGCACATGTGTTATACGGAATCACTATCTATGATGAAAATGACAATATTATAAAGCAAATGCTGTTTAGGAATACTTGTCTTTCCGATGCACAATTATATAATTATGTTTCAAAATATCCCAAAGCAACATTTCATGTTATCCATAGCACTTCAAAACTGGCTTGCGAGAAGATTCTAGGAAGAAAAAAGAGCAGAGAGATACGACCTATCACTTTGAAAACGGCTAATTGTTATGTGAAAAGTTATCACAGGCATCACAATGGTACTGTCGGCTGCAAATTTGCAATCGGTTTATACGAAAATGAAGAGCTTATTGGTGTTGCTATATGTGGCAGACCAGTGAGCAGATTTCTTGATGATGGAAGTATATGTGAAATAAATCGTCTTTGTACAAGGGGTGACGAAAATGCTTGTTCGATGCTATATGGTGCTTGCAGCAGAATTGCAAAGGATATGGGATACAAAAGAATTATAACTTATATTTTAAAGTCAGAAAGTGGAGTCACACTAAAAGCAAGTAATTTTATCTGCGATGGAGAAGCAGGCGGTACTCATTGGACTGGTGCAAGAAACAAAGATCATAAAATTCCTTGTGAAATGAAGACAAGGTGGAGCAGACAATTAAATTAGTAATTTAGAGAGGTAAAAAAATGGCGAAGTTTTTAGATAAAACTATAGATGAATGGGATGATATTGTAGAACAATGGCATAACGATGAATCTACTGATATGCCATTAGCAGATTATATGGGTTTAAATGAAGTGGAATATGCGAAATACGTCCACAACATTACAGACGCAAATTTATCTAATGAAGAAGTATTTGAAGAAGCAGGTCGAAGAACAAGAGCGGCAGTAGTAGGACTAACGATTTTAGAGTTGTTCAATCGTTAAACTGAAATTTATAAAAGGAGTATTACAATGTTTGAAAAAATATTTAACAAATTAGAGCCAACAAAAGAACAACAAGAACATAAAGAATTGGTATTTGAGCTAGCCTATAAAGTTGGCGGATTAAGTTTCTTGCTTTTAAGTTTTGCAATACCAGTTTTATTACGATACTTTGGAATTATTTAGACCAATAAATTAAAAGTTAACGAGGAGAAAATATTACCAAATGTCGCCGTAAAGCCCCTTGCTTTAGCAATGGGGATATAAGGCAGTCTTTTGTTAGACAAATTAAATATATCTAATTTATATTTGCATTAGATGGAGATAAGTCAGATAATGTATATATGAAAAACATTTAGGCGGTGATATAGTGCAACTTTCAGAAACAGTGAAAGTATATCCAACTGAATACCAGAAAACCTTAATCGCTCATACTATGACAGAATACATTGGTACTGTTAATAGCCTTGTTTCTGATGCCGTAAGTGGTCATCCTATTGCAAAGACTACTACTGCTGATGTAAGTGCAGACCTGCCAAGTGCATTGCTTAATCAGTGTATTCGTGATGCAAAATCCATTGTAAAGAAGCACTACAAATACTGTCATCAGGCTGTCATCAAAAACAGAAATCTTAAAAAGCGTGATTCATGTATCAGAGTAAAGGCTCCAAACCTTCCGATATTGAAGAAGCCATGCTGTTATATTAATAACCAGAATTTTAAAGTCGGGGACAACTGCATTGAGTTTCCAGTAATGATTAACGGCAAATCAAAACGTATTTCTGTATCGGTTAGACTCACAGACCGTCAGAAAGCATTATTCGCTGATGCAAAGTTTGGGACTATGCGTATCGTGACTAAGAACCATACTCCTGTTGCTCAAATCATATACGAGGTTGCAGAACCAGAACTCAAATCGGATGGCAATGTTATGGGTATAGATTTAGGTATCAAGTGTCCTGCGGTCAGCTATTGTTCAGATGGTTCTGTTAAGTTTTATGGTAATGGCCGTAAAAACAAATATATGCGTAGGCATTATGCTTATCTCCGTAAGAAACTACAGACCTCTAAAAAGATAAAGGCTGTTAAGCGTATTAACGATAAAGAGCAGCGTATAATGCGTGACATCGACCATAAGTTAAGCCACGATATTGTAGAAACAGCAGTATCTCACAATGTTAAAGTAATTAAGTTAGAGCAGCTACAAAACATCCGCTCTACGACAGGAAAAAGTCGTAAAAACAATCACAGCCTGCATACCTGGTCATTCTATAGACTTGCTCAGTTTATAGAGTATAAGGCAAAGTTAGCAGGCATATCCGTTGAGTATGTAAATCCGGCATACACAAGTCAAAAATGTCCTATCTGCGGAAGCATACATCACGCTGATGGCAGAAACTATGCTTGTGAATGTGGATTCCATATCCATAGAGACCTTCTGGGTGCTATGAATATCTGCAACTCAACTGAGTTTGTTGGTAACAGACAGACTGCGTAGAGAACTATATGTTCTGCTCTGCGAGGGCTGATGGCACAGCCCTGACTTGAGGTACGACCTATCAGAAATGAACTGGTCAGCCGATACCTTTCGGCAACCACCAAGAATCCCCTGCCTTTAGGCATGGGGAGTGTCAAAGTTGTTTTCATTATATGTATGGATACGCTATATAGGAACTTTCACCAAATAATCTTAAGCATATATCGGGTTGTTATCTCTGATGAAACTAGAGATTATTTAAGGCAGGCAGATGAGTATAAACAAAAGGTAAACGAAATTAAATAATAAATTCAAATGCGGAGAAGGAGGCTTTTATGCACGACAATAAAGCTCGTATTATTAATAAAATCTTGGAGTTGGCAATGGCATTGACAGTTTTGGTGCTAGGAATAGTGGCTAATTTTGATATGTATATAATGCAAATACCTATGATGGCATATGCATGTTACTTATTTCTGGGCGATGAATCGAAAAGCAATGCAGAGAAGGTGATAACTGCTATATCGAATGCATTTTTTTTCATTATAGGTCTGGCTGTGCTATATAGGAACTATCACCAAATAATCTTAGGCATGTATCGTTTTTGTAATTTATAAGGATGAAATACCTAAAATATTATAATATAGATATGAAAAAGTTTTCGGATACCTAATGCTATGAGTGGTCTTGATAGAGAGATACCAGATAGGAAGGATATATACAATGGAATATGAAACAAGTAAGACAATAATATGTAGTGATACAAATGAAACATACAGGGTAGGTGATATCGTCAACATTAAATTCAAAAATGGTGGCGGATGTGGTGGATGCAGGATTAAAAAAATAACAGACACAGGATTTCATTTTAATCAGGGTAGTGGAAGAGATAAGAGCGTCCAGTATAAAGAGATATCTGAACTTTATTAAAATAGCAAAACTGTGGAATCATATCTCTGCTTAAACATAAAAAGGAGGAACTGTTAAGAAATGAAAAGTATTAACAGAAGTGTTCATACATGGACACATGTACTTAAAAATCGGGGTGAGCCATCATACTAAAAAGTTTCAAAACGGAAATAAATCCGACAGAGGAACAGAAAGCCCGGATTAACCGGACGATAGGAACCTGCAGATTTATCTATAACTTCTATCTGGCTCATAACAAAGAGCTTCACGAAAACGGTGAAAAGTTTATGAGCAGTAACAAATTCAGAGTCTGGCTTAACAACGAATATCTGCCTCAGCATCCGGAATATTCCTGGATTAAGGAGGCATATTCAAAAGCGGTAACGCAGTCAGTTAATAATGCACAGACCGCGTTTGTAAAATTCTTCAATCACAAAAGTGCTTTCCCGGATTTTAAAAAGAAAGGCATATCGGATGTGAAGATGTATTTTGTAAGAAATAATCCAAAGGACTGCCGCTGTGAAAGGCACAGAATCAGCATTCCGTCGCTTGGATGGGTACGTATCAAGGAAAAAGGATACATTCCTGCTGCTAAAGATGGGTATGTGATTAAAAGCGGTTCTGTTTCAACCAGGGCTGGCAGGTATTACGTTTCTGTTCTTATGGAAATTCCTGACACCGGGATTGCCGGTAACTTTAATGAGGGAATCGGCATTGACCTTGGACTTAAGGATTTTGCAGTATGTTCCAATGGTAAAACCTGTAAGAACATCAACAAATCAGCTGGACTAAAGAAACTTGAAAAGCAGCTGATCCGGGAACAGAGAAGTCTTTCCCGTAAGTATGAAAATTTAAAGAAAGGAGAAGTCACTCAAAGAGCAAATATACAAAAACAGAAGCTAAAGGTACAGAAACTTCATCATCGGATAGACAATATCCGTACTGATTACATTAATAAGACAATCGCCGGGATAGTGAAAACCAAGCCGTCTTACATAACGATTGAAGACTTAAACGTAAAAGGAATGATGAAGAACAGGCATCTTTCAAAAGCTGTTGCATCACAGAAGTTTTATGAATTCAGGGTAAAGCTTCATGCTAAATGTAATGAAAATGGAATTGAACTCCGAATAGCGGACAGATGGTATCCATCGTCTAAGACCTGCCACTGCTGTGGAGCTGTCAGGAAGGACTTAAGGCTTTCGGACAGAGTCTTCAAATGCAGCTGTGGGTATACGGAAGACAGGGATTTCAATGCAGCACTTAATTTGAGGGATACAAAAACTTACAGGATTGCATAAACAGGCATTTGTAAGTATGTACCGGTGGCTTAGCCGGGAATTAACGACTGTGGAGTGTACAGGGACCTGCGAGTAGTGTGCTGCCTGCAGCCACAAAAGTATACACGGTGAAGCAGTAAGTAAAACTTGCGAAAGTTTACATTTTCTCGGTGTGATGCGTATATTTAATCACATTTTGAGTGGCAGGTGACATGACATGGAAGATACAGCGGATTATATAGTACAGTCTCAGACAGAAAACTATCGTGATATAAGAACTAAATTAACATTATTAGAAGGCAGATTTCAGAATGTTACAGGCGATTACATAGATACAGGTTCTGTAGATCTCTTTCATCTTTTAAAAAAGAAAGGTTATTCGACGGTTGATTATGAAGAATGCTGCAAAGTTTATAATGGTATAGCTAATGCCTTTAAGAGTGTAAAGCAGCAATCTTCTTGTATAAACATGATAATGGTGATTTTAAATAATCTTATTATGCTGGAAAACATTCTGTCTGAAGAAGATGATATAGAATTTATACAAAAAGAATATCTGCTTCAGGTTGGTATGAAAGGGTACATATATGAGTATTATTTCATTAACAGTATGCGTGCATTATCAGCCAAGTATGAAACAGAAGCAACTCAGAAAGCAGAAATTGTCATGGATGATGTTACAGTTAAGATTGACAGCTTGGCTTATATTCTTGATACAATAATGCGTAGGAATCATTTGGTATCTAGAGTTAGGCTTGCCATCTGTATAGCTATAGCAGGAGTGGCAGTATCAGGATTTGTATTTATATTAAGAAGCGGAAAGGCAGTTATCCATAATCCTACACAAGTTCCAATAGAAACAACAGTCAATGAACAATATACAGAAGATATAGTAAACACGGAAACACATGAAGAGCATGAAAACGGACAAAACCTATATGCAAATGAAGAGGAAAATGATGATGACTTTCATACGTGGTTCCTTAAATTTAAACAAGATAATAGCTGGCTTATTACGGTCTGTATTGTGATAGTCGTAGCAATACCTTTCTTTTTTATTTTATTATAACCAATCAGCTAATGCAGTAGTGGTCTAAGCAAGAATCCCCCTGCATTAGCTGTGGGGAGTGTCAATGAATAAGGAACCAGAAAACAGGGTAGAAAGAAAAATGAATGATATATTGCAATACAGCTTTATTTGTGCTAATATAATAGCATATTCTTGTTGTTATTTTTTTTTAAGCCACACAAAAGGGTGGGGGCTGTTTTGTACCAAAGGTACTGGCGATTTCGACGAGGATTAAAGTTTATAATGTGAGGCATTGGCATCGGAATTATTATATCCGGTGCTTTTTTTGTGCCTAAAATTTATATGCCATATGGCAGAAGGAGGATTTATATGGAAGCTGCTATAAAAAAGCAGTCATCATTCAGCCGCAGTCTGGCGAATGATGCAAAGTTAGGTGCATACTATACTGACATAAGCATGTGCCGGAGAATTAGCCATCTGTTGAGATTTCCGGATGGTGAAGTATGTTGTCTCGAGCCTTCGATTGGGGACGGCAGTGCTGTTGCAGCCGTTACTAACAAGGAAATGAACGAAAACATAAAAATTTTCGGGGTAGAGCTTAATAGAACTACCTACGAAGAGGACAGGAAAAATCCGCAGATTATTAATTACATAATCAATGCGGATTTTTTAAGTGGCGTTAAAATAAGCCACTCTGCGTTTTCGTTCTGTTTTGCCAATCCGCCTTATGGAGTGGACGAAGACAGAAGAAGGCTTGAAGCCAGGTTTGTGGAAAAAGTTTTTCCATATCTGAAAGCCAATGCAGTATTTGTTTTGGTTATACCGCATTATGTCCTTTTGGATGAGAGCTTTCAGAGAATTTACCTGGCTCGTTTCAATCCCGTGGGAGCATGGAAGTTTGACGAGAAGGTGTATGAGCAGTTTAAGCAGATATGTATTATCGGTCTGCGTAAACATGCTCTGGGCTACCTTGCAGATACTCTTAAGCAGTGGCAGGAACAACTTGAAGAAGACCTGCCGTATCTTCCACAGGAGCCGGTTGATAAGCCGCTGTGCATAGCAGGTTCAAAGGAAAGTGCGGTGGAATATTTTACCACGCTTGAATTTGATTCGGAAGCTGCCCTTGGCATGCTATCAAGATCACCGCTTCTATCTGCTGCAATGGGTAAAAGGATATATGCTGGAGCTTATTCTGCTGCCGAACTAGGGCAGCCAATTGTCCCGCTGTCGCCGGATATGTGTTATCTGGTAAGTTCAGTAGGAGGAGGTCAGGGGTATGCCGGTTCAGCCGGGAACAGGACTCTGCATCTGCAGAGAGGCAAGGCTGTAGTCACCAAAACCTCGGTAATTGAAATGGATGAGACAGAGTCACATACCATCGAAAAAGAGACCTCAGCAACCAGAATTACTCTTAAGGTAATTCAGGCAGACGGAAAAATTTTGGATATTAAGTAAGGAGAGGATTGCTATGACTATTATGACTAACAAAATGTCAGTTGGAGGAGCAGTTGCGACCCTCGATTATCTCATAAGTGTTGAGGGCAGACTGGCTGTGGCAAGTTATATAGACCGTTCTAACCAGACGGTACTTGCTGTTGGGGCAGGGCTTCGGAACCAGAAGCCTTACTATGACGGAAAGGCTATAACGCAGCCGACAGATTGTAATACTTATGTAACGGTCATGCAGAACGGTAAAGAGAAGTTTGTGCATGGACTTACAATTAGCAAGGAATTGGGAGATAGTATTCTTCTGTATACAAGAGATATGGAGGAAGAAGTCTTCTATTCATATTTGATGATGAAATTTGACCTTCCATTACTTAAGGAATGGACGAGACCTCTTATTGCATACCTCAAAGGTAAAGGGTGTGCAAACGAAAATTACAGGGTTTTTGGTCGTAATGATGCAGAGATTGTTATTGGCGACAAGCGGGTAATGGTATCAGAAGTACTTGGTTCAAGTGTCCGCATGAATGAGAAAGTTCTTGAAGAAGCTGTATCGAAGCTTATCCAGGATGGTGTCATAACGGTTACTGACACTCCACAGGATCCAATTAATGTGGATGGGATGAATGAATATTTTTCAAAATATTCTTCATCACTTGTGTCGAATTTAAAAAAACAGTTAACCCCTGTGTCAGAACATACGCAGGAAATGCCGTATATGTCATTGAACAATATGCGGCTGTATCCACAGCAGATATCACAGGATGTAGGCTGTATAAAGGCACTGCTTGAGAAAAAGACCCGGTACATTATCCTAAATATGGGAATGGGCACGGGAAAAACAATTCAGGCTGCCTCCATATGTGAAGGGCTTGCCAATGCCAAAGCCATGAAGCAGGGGAAATCGCTGAAAGAAGTGTATACGGACAGAAACGTGAGGTATAGGAATATTATCATGTGCCCTTCACACTTGGTGTCTAAGTGGTGTGACGAAATTTCAAGGGAGATTCCGTATGCAACGGCAGTCCCTATAAATGATTTTTCACAGCTTGTTAAGCTGCGTGAGGAAGGCCGAGAGCGGAAGGCAAAGGAATTCTATGTGATTTCAAAGGACTTTGCAAAGCTTTCATATCAGTCACGTCCATGCGTCAGTAAGTATGGATGCCGGCAGCCGAAGGGTTATGTATGCACTAAATGCAATAAATCCAGACCATCTTTACAAGCCGGTGACAAGTGTGAATGCGGCGGGGAATATGTGCTTAAGGCACTGAGCCGTACTAAGGCATATGGAATGATATGTCCTGAATGCGGAGAGCTGCTGTATGCAGCAAACCGGGTTATCGGGGAGAACTCTTTTTCAAAATATGCAGATAAAGAAATTCTGCCGCTTCAGCCGGATGATTTTACGGCAATGAATGCATCTAATGATTCATGCCATTTATGCGGTGCAAGATTGTGGACGCCATGCGTTGCCAATCTTGACATGGGTGGTCCTTATTCATCGTGGGTGGGACGCTCAACCAGATGGAAAAAAGTAACCCATTACGCAAACAAAGCTCACAAGAGTACAAAGAGCGTGTGGGTTCATAAAAGCTTTGAAAAAGAGTATTTCTCCGCTATCGGAGAAAAGCCGCTAAGTGAAAAAGAGGATGTGCATGGAGCACGAAAATATGCCCCGGCAACATACATAAAGAAGTACCTGAAGGGGTATTTTGATGTCGCCATCTTCGATGAAATGCATAAGTACAAAGGGGGCGGTACAGCTCAGGGAAATGCCATGCATTCTTTAATAAAGGCGTCCAGATATCAGCTTGGGCTTACGGGTACAATAGCCGGCGGCTATGCAGACCATTTCTTTTACACTCTGTTCAGGCTGGATCCGGCAAGAATGATTAAGAATGGATTCAGATGGACGGATGAAAGGGCATTCTGTGAAAAATATGGAACTATTATACGTGAATATGAGTACGCAGAGGTCAAAAATGGAAATTATAACTCATCGTCCAGAGGACGACAGCTTTCCTCGCCTAAAGTGGCGCCGGGAATCAGCCCGCTGATATTCACGGACTATCTGCTGGACAGAGCGGTATTCCTCGATTTGTCCGATATGAGCAGGTTCCTTCCGGCGCTTAGAGAAAATGTAGTGACCATTCCGACGGAAAAAGAGCTCGTTTCAAGCTACAATCAGGTTGTGAAACAGCTTAAGGAACTTGGCAGACAGAAGGGCGGATTTGGTCTGCTGAGCAAGATGCTGCAGTTCTCGCTGTCTTATTCTGATAAGCCGTATGGGCAGCAGGAAATTAGGAATCCGTCTGATGGTTCCGTAGTCTGCATTCCGCAGTCATATGAAGAATATCGTAATGTGGACACGCTGCTCAACAAAGAAAAAAAACTTGTAGAGATTGTCAGAAAGGAGCTGTCTGAGGGCAGAAACTGCATGATATATGCAGAGTACACATCATCGCCCGAAACATGCATATCATACAGGCTCAGGGATGTTCTTATGAAACATCTTGGGTTATATGAGAATGAAGCGGTAGTATTGGAGAGTACATCACCTGCCGCTGTGAAGCGTGAAGCCTGGATACACCAGAAGGCGGTTGCTGGGGCAAAGGTGTTTATCACCAACCCACGATGTGTTGAAACCGGGCTTGACCTGTGCTTCACATGTGAAGGGAAGCTGTATAACTATCCGACCCTTATATTCTATCAGATGGGCTATAACATGTTTACCATCTGGCAGGCAAGCAGGCGTGCATACAGGCTTAATCAAAAAGAGGAATGCAGGAATTATTACCTTGCATCTGAAGGGACTATACAGCCGGCGGTAATCAAGCTCATAGCAGAAAAACAGGTGGCGACTGCTGCCATACAGGGGCACTTCTCGGCAGAAGGACTTGCCGCCATGGCTCAGGGTGTGGATGCAAGGCTTAAGCTCATACAGGCTATTGCTTCAAATGACACCGAGAGTCAGAATGAGCTGCAGGGCATGTTCGATGTTATTGCTGCCGCCAGTGATGACAACACTGACTATTCGAATTATACACCTATGCTCACATTTAGGGAGCTTATGGGTGAAGCGGCAGCGGATGAGCCGCCGGAAATTGATGTCATGGATACACAGAACATATTCGATTTGCTGTTTAATGACAGGTTTATGGCTGCTATTATGACAGAAAATACGGCGGAATGTGTGAATGATAATTCAGAAGTTGCAAAAGTAGTAAAAGTCAAAAAGAGAACAAGAAAAGAAAGAATTACCAATAATATCTCCTTATTTGACTTGATGTAAAATTATTAGGCATATGCCGGAAAGAGGATTTATATGAATAAAATAATTGTTAATACGTTAGAGCTTTTAGATACAGCAGGCAAGATTGGAATGATTGCGGATAAGAAGAGCATCATTTCTTTTAATATGATGAAGAAGCAGCAGGGCGACAAAGTATACTATGCCGTAACTGTAACTGCGTTTGACGGAAAAACGCAGATTGCCAGTAACCTGTTTGCTAAGGGCGCAGAGGTAGATGGTGACCAGATTAACTTTACCCTTGGATATGAGGTGGTCGGCGTTATAAATGCCGTATCACGTGAAGGCACTGAAACAACAGTGCTCGAAATTAACAGTAACAGTGTTACTGTTATATCAGGAAGCTCAAGCGTAACGCTTGCCCTGAAGTCAGAAGGCATAGCTCCTGTTGTATTCGATTTGTACAACAGGGATATGATAGAAGGCTATTATGAGCTGAACACAGCTGAGTTTAAGGATGCCATCGAAAGGGTATCCGTGGCAGTGGACAACAACCCGGAAGCCAGATGCCCGGGTATATGTCTGTCACCTATGGACAATGGCACGTTAATACTTCGTTCCCTGAACGGAATATGCATGGCACAGTCAATATGCGTTACTGTAAATGAACAGGTAAAGAACAGGACAGTTTTTTCAACGCTGTCACGACTGTTAAAGTCTGTGATATCTACAGTGTCAGGTGACACAGTGAAGGTGTATAAAACAACTTCGCACATGGTAATCCAGTCTAAAATGCAGTTATGGCAGTTGCCACTCCTTGATAACTCAGTATCAAGAGAGGCTTTTGATAAGATCCTGTCCGGTGTTCGTCCGGTTGTGGTCAATATTAAAAAAGACCTGCTCATAAATGCTGTTGCAGTAGTGCAGGCAGCAGCACAGGACGACATGAGTGTTCTTGTGTATATGAATGAAGGTAAGATTGCTGTGAGCAGTCCTACTAAGAGTGCAAGAACAATAATTGCTCCTGACAATATGACAGGAGAGCTTCAGGAAACGGCTCTCAATGTACAGTATTTAAAAACAGTCCTGGGTATTGTAAAAGGCAATGAGGTTGTCATAAAGTATAAAGATGCAACCAGTGCTATGTCAATTTCTGAAAAGGGAAATGATAAGGCAGTTGCAATTATTGCCCCATTGTGCCACTAAGAGTATAAAGTTATAAAAGGAAAAGCGGAACATCATGTGAGTGGTGTTCCGCCTGACCGGATTTAGGGATTACGAGGAGGATTTTGCGATGAAATATGATAGGTATGCAGCAGTATCCGGAACCACCGGGAACTGCAAATTAAAAAAAGAGGAGCGGGAGGCTATTGTCGACGCACTGATAGAGGAAGCAAAAAAACCGAATGCGTGCTACGGTATCAGTTTCAGGGCGGTAGCAGCTGATTTAGGCTATAAGCACGTCAAGACAGATGACGTGAGGGCAACGGCAGTCCGGTTTCTTAATGCCATGCCGGACTGGAAAGCAGTGGTTTTTAAAACCCAGAAGACAGCTACAAGCCTTTTTATAGGTCTTGAATTTGTCGATTGGGATGATGAAGCTATCCTGGAACTGGCGGAGCATGATACAGAAGCGGATATGTTTGGTAAATTAAAGGAGGAGAAGATGTGATAGTCGAAATAAAAAGGGAGCTTAGGAAACATCCTGAGCTGCTTCAGAATGATACCATCGAGATTGATAAAAATGATGGCTGGTTTCTGAGGGACTGCGAACAGGAGCTGCAGTCTCTCAGATATCTTAGATATGACGATGTTGGTGTGGCAATCCGGAATACAGTTTCAGCCTGGGAATATACTGAACTGGAACGGCTAGGTATTGTACAGACTCAAAATTGGTAGTGCTCAGGAGGGAAGCTGTAAAAAATTATTACAGTTTCCTTTTTTTCTGCAAAAGTATAAATTAGAATGAAATAGATTGACACATACTAAAATAGAGTATATGATAATATTAGGTGGGAAATCCCACACAACATTATGGAGGTGAGGATTATGGCTGCGGTGAAAGACTACACAGTTCATATTGACAGCAAAAAGCGTGTGACGCTCAGAGGTGCATTATATCAGTACTATTATGTAAAAGAATACGATAATGGCTGCATTATGTTGGAACCACGCGAATTGACAGTGCCGGAAAGCATTTCTGCAAGAACCTTAGAGGATATGGATAAAGCCATTAATAATTTTAAGATGGGGAACGTATCTGAAACAATCGATTTATCGGATTTTTAGAAAGGCTTTTTATGGCATTTAATATACGAATGGGAATTCCTGAAATGGCGGAACTGTGGAAAAGATTACAGATAGGCTACAGGAATGGAACAATCAATAAGAAAGACACAGAATTATATAAAAAGTGGGGAAATGCGATTAAGAAATTAGCAAGTGATCCACAGTATCCAAGTCTGAATACACACGAGATTACAACCTTATCAAAAAGGTATGGGATGAAGGTATGGCAGTCATATCTTGAAAATAAACGGAGCGGAGCAAGAAGAATGTACTGGGTATATGGACCGGATCAAAGTGATATTACCATCATAGGCCTTGAACCGCATCCGGAAGATGCTAAAAACGGAGCGTATGACAGAGTTACTTTGTCTGAACTTGGGTAATAATGAAATGCACCGGTTTATTGGAGCACAGCTTTCAAGCAAATTGAACGAACAGGAAAAATTGAACTGATGATGCCCTCAGCTTTTTAAAAGCTGAGGGCATCATTTTTTTATTTTGAATAAAAATGCGAAAATCTATTGACAGGTTGAGACAGTATAATATATCTTTCGTTTGACATTCAAGAAAGGAGGACAAAACGATGAATCTTTTAAATGTTGCCTATTATTCACCGAAGCTGGCTTCAGTGTTAGGAGGACAGATAGCCAGAGACGAAGATTGGGACTTCATCAAAAATGGAGGTGATGGGCCACTTGCCGGAGTAAACGAAAAGGTAAGAGGACTCGGAGCAGCAGGCTATAATCTGATGCGTACCATAGGTATCACATGTCTTGTACTATGCTTAATATGTGTTTCCATCAGCTTTATGATTGGCAAAGCTGCACAAGATAAGAAGGAAAATAAGAACTGGCTTATATGGATATTCATTGGTGGAGCAGGTGTATTTGGAGTTTTTTCCATAGTCAGCATCATTGCAAGTGTTGGAAATGGAATTTAATTTAGGGGCGGTGATATAGATGACATTAGACCCATGGAGTAACATAGACAATCTTTATGATGTTAATAAAACTAACGCACTGGTTGGTTCAATAAATTCCGTTTTTATCACAATGGCATGGGCCGGTGCAGTTATATCGTTACTAACGGCATTCATTATGATGATGCTTAAAGGAGCCAAAAACAGGGGCAATGGCAAACAGCGTCTGTTTAATGTGGCTATAATAATAATTTGTATATCAGGACTGACAAGTATAGTTGGCATAATTATGTCAATTATACAGAGCATTTGATATGTGTGGGGCAGGAAATACAGACCTGCCATTTATAATAATTTTTTTATATTATGGTTTAAGAGGATAGATGGCACAATAATGCCAATTGTATGTAGCAAGTGTTAGGCGGGAATACAGACCTGCCTTTATAATATTTTTTTATCAGGACTGACAAAAGTATAGCTGGCATAATTATGTCAGTCATACAGGGTATCTGATGTGTGATGGGTAGGTGATACAGACCTGCCCTTTTTAATAAGAACAAGAAGGGATAAATAAAAATATGACAGAAGAAATACCAGGCGAATTTACTGACGAAGAGAAATGGTTGAAAATATTTCCGATTAAAGCATTTATAGCACTGGGAATTGGTTTTGGAATAACAGCACTTATTGCAAATATGTTAAAGCTGATTGTGGTCAGTTTCTTTATTCCGGTATTAATCATCGGAGGGATTATTACGGCGGCAGTTGTTGTACTTATAATGATTCCAAAAGCTGAGACAGAGTGGCTGACCGGAGGAGGTCAGAGCTATGCATCCATAATAGTAAAAAAAATACTCAGAAAAACAAACAGGTGTATATACGTGCGTGGCTACGGGAGGTACTAAATGGAAATACTGAACAAACTACAGCATTATGCCAATATAGTCATGTACATAGTACTTGTGCTGGCTGTGATATGCGTACTGTTTATTGTATACCGCAAGTTTTATAGGAAGAAATCGGCAGCGAAGGAAAATGTATCTGTTGATTACTCAATGCTTAAGAGGAAAGATTCGATAGATTATCTTAAGTTCGACGCCATAGACGGTGACATGATAGTGACCGATAATGGCACACGCTTTGTCGCTGCTGTGCGTTGCAGCGGTTTTGATTTTTATTCCGCAAATTTCGCTGAGAAACTTTCAGTCAAGAATGCATATACAAACTTCATTGGAATGCAGAAAGATTCTTTTACTTATCGGCAGAGCTGTGCAAAGGTCAATGTTGATGATGATATCAACCGGTATTATGAGCAGGCAGAAAAAATAAAAAAGGAGCTTGTGGAACTCAGGGGAATGCATACGGAGATGTCCACTCTGTATGAAAAAATGGCAGCGGATGAAAAAGCAGACACAGACCAGCTTGAGATGCTCTCAGCCAGGATAGAAGATACTGAAAAACAGATTGAAACAAGGGAGTGGCGTATAGAGCATATTGCAGACCAGATGGATTTTTTGTCACGCTATAAGGACAGTGAGACTATCCTTGACAGAACGGAAGCATATATATTCGACTGGTCGTACAATTCACTTGCATATCCAGTTGAACTTACAAAGGAAGAAATATTTGAAAAAGCAAGAAAAGCACTGGACAGCCGTGCTTCATCATTTATTCATGCGCTTGAAGGAGCAAAGGTCAAGGCGGTAAGAATGGGACATGATGAGCTTGTTGATATGTTCAGAAGGCATTTTCACCCGATAACAGCTGATATTTACGGTGCAGTCCGGATTAAACAGTCAGCATTTGATGAGGATATTGTTACAACGGATGTTCATGATGACATATATAACGGAGCACTAGAAGAATTTACACTCTCCATGCAGGAGGCAGTTGTTGATAAAGCGGTGGAAGATATACAAGCAGTAGAAGCAGTGCCGGAGGAAAAAGAATGAAACATGAATGTGAGAGCCTGCAGACAGAATCAGAAGACAAAGCAGCGAAGAAAAATATGAAAAAGCGTATGAGGACGGAAAAAGCTGCTGTGAAAGAAAAAAGCAGGCAGGAAAAACAGAGGCAGAAAAAGAATAGAAAAGGAATAAAAGATATTGAAAATGAGGGAGATGAACTATTCGGCAACAAAAGTGAAAAAGAGCTTATAGCTGCCAATGGTGTCAATCCTAATCCTCTTGAATATATGACAATTGATGATGGCGGTCAGAAGGTATACATAATGCTTTTTTATGTACACCAGATGCCTAGGAGAGCGACATTCGCAGATACATTTTCATCACTGTTTAATACGCCTGGTGTGACATCAAATGTTTTTGTGGATCCTATATCACGTGGCAGGGCAACCAAAAAACTGGACAAGCGTATTCAGGGACTGGAGTCTGAGGAGCTTGAGGCAAGTGACAAGCAGGACACAAACAGACTACGCCGAATGTCAAAGAAAAGGCAGGAGACAGAACAATGGGCGTCGGATGTGGAGTCAGACGAAAACAAGATATATGAAGTAACTTTCCTATTTTCCATGCATGATAAGTCATTAGATGCCCTGAACAAGAAAGCAGCCGACTTTTATTCATTGGGTACAGAAAAGGGTGTCGAGCTTATGAGCTGCTATGCAGTACACCCGGAGGCATTTTTATCGGCAGAGCCGCTTAACAGACAGTATAATTTGTCAAATGGACTGGTGGTAGGAAATATTGCCAAGAAGCACATCATGGATAAAAGGTCTCTTGCGACAATATTTAATCATACTTACTCAGGATTCAGACATAAAAATGGTGTATTTGCGGGATACAACCTCGATACAGGGCATCCTTTCATGTGGAATCCTTACGATAAGAGTCATAATGGCTTCGGTGTTGTATTTACCGGAAAGACAGGTACTGGTAAGTCTGCCACAATAAAAGAACTGGCAAGCCGTAAAAATGATTTTGGTGCCAAGACTGTGATTATTGATTATGATGCAGTAGGCACAGTCGGTGAATATGCATTATATACATATAAGGAAGGCGGTGTTGTTTATCAGCTGAGTTCGAAATCCAAACATATTCTTAATCCTTACGAACTCAATGTCGAAATGGAATACGATGAGCTTATGGATACAGAATATCTGGCACTTAATCTGCTTGAAAAACTGGAATCGCTGTGCAGCATCATGCTTACGATGGTTAAGGCAGGTAAGAGCTTTGAGGATGCGTCAGATGTAATTTTCATGGAGGACATCATAAACGAAATCAACGCTGAACTCTATGCAGAAAGAGGTATTGTTGAAGGAGAGCCGGATTCACTGTATACAATAGGGGCAGTTTATAGTGATGGAAAGATTGCATCAGGCAGAGTTAAAAAGAAAATGCCTACAATCCATGATTTCTACTTAAGACTTTTGGAAAAGAGGCGGGATAACCGCGACAGTATGCGTAAAAAGGCATATGCCGTGCTTACAGCTGCATTCAGGCGGTATGTGCGTGAGATGTATGTATGTGAGGATACCCTGCGTGAGTTTAGCAGGGAAGAATACGAAAAATTAAAGATAACAGATGATAATAAGAGAATATATGTTGACGAAGAAGGAAATGCGCAGGTAGTCAGGGCAATAATGGGAATATCACCTTATTATGACGGACAATCAACTATTTCAGTGGATAAGGATACCACTGTATTTGACATTGATTTGTCACAGCTTCCCAAAGGTGACAAGCTTGTAGCACAGACAATTTCCCTAAGCTATGTAAATGAGAACCTTATTAAAAAGAATTCGAGTAATCCGCATAATGTTCAGGAACTTATACTCATTATAGATGAGGCACATAATCTGTTCCGCTTTTTGGAAGCACTTGCCGTTCTTGCAACGATATACAGGCAGGCGAGAAAACGTCATGTATCACCATGGACGATAACACAGGAGCTTACGGATTTTAAGGGAAGTAAAGACACAGAAGCTATTCTTAAACAGTCAACGGCTAAATTTATTTTAAAGCAGGATTTTCAGGACAGAAATTATATAGCTGAAGTTACTCCCCTTACGGATGGACAGATTGACAGGCTGTTAAAACTTGGCGGAGACCCAAGTGATAAAGAGGCGTCAGATGCCAGAAGGGGAGAAGTGTGTCTGATTGACAATGATAAGGTAGTGTTTATAAAGATGGTTTACCTAAAGTCAACAGAAGCCTCATTTGTTGAAACGGATGTGGCTAACAGGCAGAAGCTTTATGAAGCGATGACAAAGGGAGGGCTTAAATGAGAAATGGACACAGACTGTGGTATGCAGTGAGGATATCAGTTGTCATGGCAGTCATAGTACTATGTTACACACATATACAGCGTATTCCTGTAATGGCGTATGCGGCTGTCAGCTCACCGGCGCATGCATCATCGTCATGGATTAGTGATGGTTCAGTATACAGCGGAAGCGGTATAGACAGTCAGGATTCATCATCCGACATGGAAGAAGGTACAGGAGAGAAAAACTGGCTTGCAAAGGCTGTGGCTGAGCTTTTCATATCTATTGCCGATGGTCTGCTTGCCCTGCTTAACAAAATGTATCTGACCATGGATCTTATGATATTCGGGCGTGTCCGCGGTGTTGCCAGAGCTGCAGGGGTAACAGTTAACTGTATTGTAACTGCACCGTACACTTTCGAACTGACATACGGCAACATATACGGTGCCACAGCAGGAGCAATGTATGGAATGCTTAGGAGCATGTGCATCGGTTTCCTGACAATATACTTAGTGTATAAACTTGCCAAGGCAACCTTTACCGGTACAGGCAAGCAGCTTGCTGAGATTAAGGACGGACTGTGGATGTTTGTTTTATCGGCACTGCTTGCGTTTATTATGCCAAATATAGTTGATGTGATGCTGTATATAAGGGATGTGATTTTATATCAGCAGACCTATTTTCTTGAGTCTGTCGGGGGAACCCCGTCCGTGACAGCCAATATGTGGGCAGCGTATAATGCAAGACCAACAATAGTAAATGCAATGATGTGCCTTGGAGCATGTCTGCTCACGATATATTTCGGTGCCTCATATGTAGGTCTTGCTGTCGGCATGACAATACTGTTTGCGGCATTTCCGATAACCGCAGTTGTGGCACAGTATGACAGACGCCTCTTAACTTTATGGTTCAAGGAGATTCTTGGCTCTGCCCTGACACCATGCTTCGACTGCCTGCTGCTTACGATACCGTGCCTGATGGGAATGTATCTTCCGTCCCTGTATGTGGTGCAGTTTATTACATGCTTCATGATTATCCCTGCCAGGCAGATACTTAAGAGTGCTGTCGGAATTACATCTGTTACAGCCAACACAATGGGAATGGCAGCCTTTGGAGGTGTGATGGCAGGACTGAATGTTGCAAGAGCCGTTACACGTACAGCAGGCATGGCAGCCTTTGGTGTTGGACGTTATGCTGCTGGAAAGATTGGCGGTGCAGTGTCTGATGCTAAGATGGCAAAAACAGAGGGTGCACTTGCAAAAGCGGAGTCAGATGAACGCAGTGCGGCAATAAGAGAAGCTGACGGAACAGCAGTGCGTGAGGAGATAGCGAAACTTGATTCTCAGGCTGCAAAATCCGAAAGCATATCAGCAAGCATGAGGGCTACAGGGATTAAAGGTACACCGGGTGAGGCTGCTGCCTATGATAACCTTGCACAGACTGCACAACGTGAGGCAGCGTCCTACAGGGAGCTTGCAGGTGGTGCCTCAGCAAAAGCCAATGCACTCAGGGGGAATATCCGTTCCGATATGCCCGAGAATGAGAAACAGGAAATTATGGCTAATGCAGCATCATTTGATGAGACTGCATCCGCATATATGCTTAAGGCAGACAGTTCAATGCGTCAGGCAGACGGATATAAGAAGAAGGCAGACAATTCAAGGACTATTATGGCAGAGGACAGCCGTGCGGCAGAGCTGCGGAATGAAATAAGGAATATTAAGGCTGATGCAAAAAACCGCCAGATTGCCGGGGTGCAGAGACTTGCTGCCGTTAATGGAACATCAGTTGATGAGGAGGATGCGTCACTTAATGCAATGGAATCTGCTAGAATTGATGACCTTACACGTAATGGTGAGAGGATTAATTCACAGATTTCAGGGCTTGATGTTGACATTGCCGATAAGGACGCTGCCCTTAACAAGGCGAGGGACGAGTTTAAAACTAATAAAGCGGCTGCTAATGCCAGCCGCCGGAAACTTTCTGAGGCAAGGAGAGCTTACAATGATTTCATGCAGAATGGAGGCGGCAGCGATTCAAACAAAGCCTTGCTGGAACAGAATGTATCTGAAGCGGAGAAATCATACAATGCATCCAGTGCATGTATGACTGAGAGTGAGGAAAAGGTTGACAGGATAGAGAGCGAAAGAAGCGGTCTTAAGGCACAAAGAGCACGTCTTATGAAGGAACGCAGTGATAATAACACAGCACTTGCCAATGCAAAAGAGAATCAGGCAGTATATAATGCAGCACATGATGCAGGCATAGGACGTGATGGCAACATCAATAACGTATATGGTTCCTCATCCGGAGCAGGACGCGGTGCGGCATATTCAGCTGCCGGTGCTTCAGCGGGTTATGGTGCACCTGGGCATCCGATGTCCGAATATGAAGCAAAGGTAATGGAGATTAAGCGTAAAGCTGTAAATTACAAGAATTTTGATAAGCTGGGTGAGCTTGAGGGTGTACAGCTGTCTCATGAGGAAAAAGCCCGGTACTACCGCAAGCGTGCCATAATGAGGACGGCACAGGGACTTGGAGGAGTCATCGGGGGAACTGCCGGTATGACTGCCGGAATGGCAGCAGGCGGAGTTGTCGGTCTCGGAATGGAAACATTTACACTTGGACATACAGGCGGAGCATTTGCCGGACTTGGTACAGGCACAGGCGGAATAATTGGTACTATTGCTGGAACGGCTGCAGGAAGTACCATCGGAACTGTCGGTGTTCATGAGGCATACGGAGGTGTCAGACTTGTTAATTCGATAAATGACAATTTTATGTCACCGCCGCCTGTAAAAAAAGCTGCTGCAGCTGCAAATATCAGGACGGTTCAGACAGAACAGACAGTGCAGGCTGTAAGCAATACCAATGTACAGATAAAGCAGGGCAGGGTAACGACAACTGAGGCTATGCCTGATAATATTCAGGGAGTGAGTGCCGGCAGAGAACAGCATATCTCGGCTCCTCCTGCAACTGTGACCGTGGAGCAGCAGTATAATATAGAGCGTATGCAGAAGGTAGGAGATACAGTCATGCGGACACAGGCAATTGTTTCAAGCCTGCAGGGTGTGACTGAACATGATATACAGAAGTTAAACGCTAAGACAATGGATACACATAATATTGCTGTTGAGCTGGTTATGAATAAGAATTCTGGCGGAGGTGAAGCAATGCAGCTTGACAGGATAGCGGTGGACAGTGCAGTCAGGCAAGCCTTTGAAAAAAATCCTGCTTTATCCAAACAGCTTGATGAGCTGAGAAAATAACGGTGATACTATGTGGAAAAAAAGGATAAAGTTAAAACTTATATCCGGTGCTTTTGCTGTATTGATAATTATAGGTGCGGCGGCATCGGTCATAGGTCCGGTTAAATCTTTCAGTGATAAATGCTCCGAATTTTTTTCGTTCGGAATGGGCGACAGGATTAAACAGATTAAGCAGTTCTACGATTCGTATCTTGCAAATGCCGGGTTAACGGCTGAAGACCTTGAAAACCTGCCGTTTGATGATGAGATAATAGGGCAGGCAATATCATATGACTTAAATGGTGGAAATGTTAAATACAAGGACGGGCTGGATTTATGCTACAGGTCATACGAAACAAAAACAGATACGGTTACCACAACCACAACGGTTGAGACTACATATAAGCACTTTGACGGTTCTGCGCGCCCAAAAGAAGTTAACCTTAAAAATGCCGGATGTGATAATTATTCGGTAGAGGACTTTGTGACACCTAAAGGCAAAATACTGAAAAGATATGTCTGTAATGGGCATACAATAACACAGGAAATCGTAAATCAGGAAGAGAGGACAAGATATCTCACATACGGACATTATTTTACAATAAAGTCCTCTGAATATCTTGCCGGGTATGATATTCCATGGAATGTTATCCTCGCCCTGGCGGTTGTACAAAAATATGCCTATAATGGTACACTTGAACTTGATGATTATGTCGGGGACGAGGAAGAATTTAAGTATCAACTTACAAAAAAAGGTATAAAGAAGATACATGACATGTTCAGCACAGAAGAAGGCGTGAAAACGGATGAAATATATTCTTACATGCCTTATGCCGTTTCACAGAAAAAAGTAAAACAGATGGAAGCGATTGGAAAGTCAAAGGAAGAAATAGAAAATTCTTTGGAATATAAAAGTTCCATTCTTGACGAGTCAGAGGTGCTTACAAAAGGGACATATTATTATGAATCGGCAGATAGTGGGCATCCGAGCCTTGCTATTGCTGTAACAGACATATACAGCTATATATGGCATTACCATTATGAGTATGACTGTTCAACCGGCATGCCTGTATTTGTGTCAGGAAGCAGGACAAGCAGGGTTGCATTTTTTCTGGATACGCTTGAAAAAAACAAGTTTGATGAAAGTGCTGCGGATCTGCTTGTTGCGCTGGTAGATGCAATGCCGGACGGAGAAGAGACTGCGGCCACTTTAGAATTTCTGTTTGGATATTACGATGAAAACGGAACTGAATACACGGAAAGCCTGGACGATGGAGTGGTATACCGGATGAAACAGACTGGCTGCTACATTATAGAAGAAACTAACAATAGTTAATAGTGCGGTATAGGATATTATGGTAACAATAAAAATATTCATAATAACATCGTTGATTACGTCGTTAACACTTTTCATACGTGGAACTGCTAGGTGATGTGGGAAAAGAGGAGCTTATGAGGAAGGGTATTAAAGATATAGTGGAAAAATTTGATATATGTTTTACTTGTAGAAAGGTGTTTAATCATTTTATAGACGCTTGCGGGATAACATTAGTTTTAAGCTTTTTTAGTGAAAATATAGAGAATTATACAAGAGAAAATATCGTAGCTATGGTGGCAATGATTTTTCTGTTCATATGCATTTTTGATTTTACTTATAGTATTATGTTTACGGTTACTAATGGTGATACAATATGTGAAGGAGGTGCAGAGCAGTTTAATACTGCTTTACCTGAGTATATGTTGAAGAGAATTGGTGTTGAATATTAGGAGGAAATCATATGACGTTCAAAGAACTATTAGAAGAAACAAAAAATATGAATTTAGATGCGATGGGGGTATCGCTTGGTAAACCTTCAAATAGAGTTGAAACAATTAGTTGTTTTCAAGAAGGAGATGAATGGGTAATGCAAGAAGTTGATGATAGACAGAGGGTTTTTGAAAAAAGAGGAAAAGAAGAGGATATCATTAGAAAGGTATTTGGGAATATTAAGTTGAGAAGAAGATAAATTCTTTTGTAATTAAATAATTCTAGAATACGGTTTTTGTAATCAGCTTTTTGAGGCTAAAAGTACATATTAGAGGGGAGGATAACCTACTAATATGTACTGGGAGCCGTTTTTTTATGAATGAATAGAAGAAGCAGAACCTTACTGATCTTGTTGTGCTTGGAGAATATAGAGTGGGGGATGTTGGTAAAGCAAAATGTATTGAAACAACTGTAGAAACTGATAAGAACAAAAAAATCATAGCGGTGCATGAGGCTGGTCACGCTGTAATGGCGTATTTAAAGAATGCTGGAAAGTTTGACGTTAATATGCGTGATGGGTATGTTACAACAGATTATTTTCTTGTGGATGCTCAAAAGCACAGGGACCATATTATGGTAGTTTATGCTGGAGCAATTGCAGAAGAATTGGTATTTGGATATTTCACTACGGGAAGCTTCGGAACGGCAAATGCAGATTTTGAAAATGCAACAAAAATGATTAAAGAGTACATAGTGATGACAGATCCCAAAATTAGTAAAACATTACTTGTCGAAGAAATGACGCCAGATATTATTTCTGTTTCTAAAGCGATATATGCAGAGAGTGAGGAACTTCTAAAGAATCATAAGAATATGATTTTACGTCTTGCGGACATTTTAATGACTAAGGATTTTTTGGGAACGGAAGAGGTCCGGGAGGTGCTTCTGTCCAGTGCATAAAATTAGAGTATGCAGATATAACAAGAGACAAAGAATTTTGTGAGTATTCATATGCAAAAAAATGTTGACAGGTTGAAACAGTGTGAAGTATCTATAATGAAAGAATGGAGGATACGATGAGTCTGATTGGATGGAAAGATAGATATAAAGATAATAATACTGAAGAAGAAAGTTTGAAAAAAGAAAGCCTGTCCGAACAAAAAATAACCGATGAGGTAATCAAATACTTTACATCGGGCAACAATATAGCAAGGCTCAACATGGTTGAACGTGGAGAGCTGGCTAAGGACAGGTTTGCCGGGGAGGTTAAGGAGCATATAAGACAGGTATATTCCGCGGATGAAGACACCGTGGAGAGGATATATCAGGGTTTCAGCTCATTTATCTGGGGCTACTATATATTAGACCCGCTTATTGATGACCCGGACATATCGGACATAGTCATATATGATGCAGACAGAGTTTATGTTAAGAAGCTGGGAATACGGTACAAAGCGGATATTGTGTTTAAGGATGAATCAGACTATGAGAGGTTCGTTGAACGCTGCAGCTTAAGAAACCATGTGAGCCTCAGCATGAATAACAGTGTTCAGAAGTGGACGGACTGGTCGAATGACAAGTACATATTACGATTTACAGCTGTAACGAAGCTCCTCGCATCCAACAGGACAACAACAATCCAGATGCGAAAGCATCCGAAGCAGAAGAAAGACTTCGATACCCTGATAGCTGAGGGGATGCTGACAAATGAGATGGCTGAGATAATTCAGAAGAAGCAGGCGGCAGGTGAAAGTTTTTTAATCTGTGGAAAAAACGCAGGAGGAAAAACAACGCTTATGAACTCAATGATTGAGACAATACCTGAGCAGTATTCAATTTTCTGCGTTCAGGAGGCAGAGGAGCTTTTTTCGGCAAAGGAACGCAATTTTGGAGGATACCATATTATCGATGGACGCGGCGAAAATAAGATTAACTATTCGCTCGGTGACATGGTGACAGCGGCGCAGACAATGGATATTGATGTGATAATACTTGGTGAGATAAAGGGTGCAGAGGCAAGACAGTTTTTAAGTGCTGCTCATACAGGTGCCATCTGTTATGCGTCGACCCATGCTGAGTCAGTTGAAGATGCATACATAAGACTATGTGATTATACCAGACGAGTGTCCGACATGACCAATGAAGAAATTTTGTATATGTTAAAGAGTCTTAAAAATGTCATTTTTATCAGGAAATACAGACTTATTGAAATGGCGGAGTGCATCTGGAACCCTGACAAGAAATGCCTTGATTTTAAATATCTTTGCAAAGATGGAAAGGCGGTGCATTGATGAAGCCTGTAATAATAGTCCTGCATTGCCTTATCCTTTGTGGAACTGCATTTATGGTGTTTGCGGCAATCCGGTATATGGCAGGCAGGAGACTGATAAAAAGCAGTCTTATAACAATATATGAAAAATTAAATTCAGCAGGAGAAAAAAGAAGGCTGTCAGAAAAGCAGATAATGCAGATGTACGGCACTGCTAATAAGAAGGGGCTGATTAACCACATGGATGAGAATTTACGATACAGTGGAATCCAGACCAAACATCCAATATTTACAACAGAGCTGTATCTTGTTATATCCGTGATTGTCATAACAATGAGTATTGTACTGGTATCTTTAATAGGAGGCAGCTTGATATATGGAGCTTTGGCTGCCTGTGTGACTGTTCTGGCAATGGAACTGTATTTTAATAGCTGTCGTCAGAGGAGGTACGAACAGGTTGAAGAAGAGCTTGTACCGTTTATCAATTCAATTGATGCTTACGCAGGTGCCACCGATGACATTATGAGCATTCTGGAAAAAAGTATACCTGTTATTACCGGTCCGCTAAAAGACGCGGTATTTTTCGCTGTGACACAGTCGAAAAGCTCCGGAAACAGTCCGGAGGCGCTAAGGCAGCTTGAAGACAGCATTGAGCACCCTTTTTTTAAGAAGCTTGTCAGAAACCTTGAGCTTTCTTCACGGCACAGTGCCAACTATAAAGACATCATAACCGAATGCCGCAGCCAGCTTGACGAGGCAACAAGAAATGCCAGGATGCTTGAGGAAATATACCGTAACGGAAGGCATGACATAATCGTACTGATTATATGTGGGGTGCTGTGCGTTGTGATGGCACTTATCGGTATTCTTGATTATGATGTAATCCCGTTTTTCGTCAGCATGTGGGGCACGCCTGCCGGGAGAAGCATACTCGTGATGTGTGCCGCCGCACTTATGGCAGCATTTTACATAGCATTCATTGCATCACAGAAGCGGGGGCACGAATGAGCGAAATATTACGGTTTATCGACAATAATTATTTATATATGGTAACGGGAATAACCATTGTGTTATGCGTCCTTGTTTTTGTATTTATTCAAAGGTACATGTATGGAGCAATTCGCAGTACATACCAAAGGGCAAAGCTGCAGCTTGTCAATGCGATGCAGCATAATAAGAGTCACAGTGCATTATCGTACAATTATCAGGCACAGAGACTTAACAAGCTCGGGGTAACCTATTATACACGCGGTAAAGTTACGCCGCTGGTATATTTAACATATAAGATAGCTGCTCTTACAGCGGGGTTTATAATCGGAATGATGTTTAACTTTCCTCTGGGCATAGTATTAGCTTTCATTGGTTATATAATACCGGACAAGCTCATAGAGCAGCGAAATAAAGATGACAATAAAAAGATGCTCAGCAGCGTTATGAATATATATGATATTATGCTGCTTCAGATAAATTCAGGGGAGTACATCACCCATGTCCTTATAGATGCCTACCGGGTCACCACGCATCCAAGACTCAAGGCGGCACTCATGGATCTCACGGGTGATATCGCCTCGACAAATAATCTGGTCCTGTCAATGGAGATGTTTGACAGCAAATTCGACAACGATAATATCCACAATCTTGTTGTGCTTGTCAGACAGCTTTCAGATACCGGCTCAGTTGCCGGTCTGCTAAGTGACATAAAAAAACGTCTCGATAAGCTGCAGGAGAGCTATAACAGCAGTGAGCGTACAAGGATAAACAGGCTCATTGCTGTGAGTACGGCGGTCATAGCATTTGCCGCCATTGCCGTTTTAGGCTATGCATTCGTTCTCGGCATAGCGGATTCGGCTAAATTATTAACACGATAACATGTTTAGGGAGGAAAAGAAAAAGATGAGAAACGCTGCAGTGAATTTTAAGAATTACATTATGAGAAAGGAGGCAGAGGCTCTTGCGCTGATATATGCTCCGAAGTTTAAGAAGCAGGGTAATGGCATTGTTGGAGAAATCATTCTGATTGTGGTTGTCATAGCACTTGCCGTTGCATATAAGGCAGGGGCATTAACATTTCTGAATGACCTTTGGACGTTTGTCACTGCAAGTACCAAGTCGGCACTAAATTAAAATTATGATGAAAAAATTGTGGACTGTAAAAAAGAAGGGTGTTGGAAACTTTGTAAGCTGCATGGTTGCGCTGGTTTTACTTATGGCAATGATGATATTTTCGGTTACTACATACGCCAATCTCAATCTTGCAATTAAAAAGAGCAGGATAGAGCGGAGTTTTATGCTGCAGATGGAGGCTGAGGGGTATCTGTCTTTGTCAGCGAGGGATGCACTTACCCAGCAGCTTATGGACATGGGGGTTGAGCAGATATCATTTGCAGGTACTACATTGTCCCCGGCTGGATATGGCAATATTATAACACTCTCAGTGACAGGGCGTATAAGGATGACAAATATTGTGGGAATGAAGAACCTGTTCGAGTTTATAAAGGGGGATGACACAAGTGATTTCAAGATTTATCAGAAATCCACGGCTAAATACTAAGGTGATGTATTCACCACGGCTTATATTTAATAAGAAAAAAGACGGTATTGCATTGCTGCCGATGGTGGCTGTGGTAATGGTCTTTCTTGTGCTGTTGTCCAACTTTATGTACCGCAGGGAGCTCATACAGATCAATTATGAAAAAATAGATACGTCACTTACGGATGCACTTCTTGCCGGCGGGGTAATTAATTACTCCGCATTTGGCAGGACAGGACAGGTGATGATACAGGAGGAGGGAGATAATCCTTCTGCCATGGATTATTATTTCGCTAACTCATATAGGCTTTTCACCGAATGCCTGAAAGCCAGTCTGAGACTGGATGATGGCTATAATGCCACTGCTGATATCGGTATCATTGGGGCGGTCAGCATAAAGGGATTCAGGGTTTACAATTATTTTGAGGACGAAAATGGGTTTTACATAACGGAGATAGGTCTTGATAATGGGCGTGGGTATGCCATACGGCACAGCCTTAACGAACCGGTGTACGTCAATGCGAATGATTCCGTGATTGAAATTAAAGAGACATCCGTATACGGTCAGATTGGCTTCCGCTTCAGGCTTGCGTCACAGCCGTTATGGCTTCAAGGCATGCCGCCGGAGTATTTTGAAGATGATTACACACTCACGAGGCTTATCAGCATTGCAGACTAGATTCAGATTAAGAGGTATGAAGGATGAAAAATGTTGTTTACAAGAGAAAGAAAACACATGATGGCGGAGACGTGAAGGAGCCAAAGGGAATATCGGCAAAGGCTGTACTTTACGGCATCATAGTAACAGCAGTGCTGTATGTCCTGCTGATATTCATCGAGCGTTCAATCGTCAATGCTGATGATAAAACACAGGTATATGTTGCCGTTAAGGAGGTGCCTGACAACCTTGAGGTTACGGTGCTTAACATATCCGATTATTTCGCCATCGAGGACAGACCCGCATCGGTAATACCGGACGGCTGTATTACACATGATACACAGCTGGTCGGATATATAACAGACAGGACAATCAAGAAAAATGAGATTGTCACCGTAACAAGCCTTTCAACTGTCGATGACAGGATTAAGGGTATTGACAATCCAATCGAGGTATCAATCAATGCCTCCAGCCTGTCGCAGTTTGTAGGAGGTGTACTGAGAACCGGAGATTACGTTAACATATGGTCTGTCAAGACGGATACGGTCAACGGCGAGAAGGTCACAGAGACAAAGCAGATATGCAGCCACGCATACATAACAAGAACCTTCGGTTCTTCCGGAGAGACTGCGGCTGAGGGTGATTCAGAGATGGCAGCGATGATAATTAATATTATTATTCCGGCAGAGCAGGAGGAGGAATTTAATACGGCAGTCTCTGAGGGCACGCTGCGTGTCGGAAGGTATCTTTATGATGTGGATGAAAGTATGGAGAATGTAACAGTGACAGATGGCGAAGAATCATTAACTGATAGCAGCAAAGAACAGGATTATAGTGGTGTGACTGGGACAACTGAGGCAATGGAGACAACGGAAGAAACAACGGCATCAGATGATGACATGCCGGATGGTAATGACGGCATGCCGGAATATGAGATGCCGTCAATTGATAAGAAAGTCCGATGAGGAGATATCTTATCAATACGGCGGTGGCAGTTGCTGTCATGATAATCCTGTCAAAAGCAGCAAAAAGAGAACTTATTGTAAAAAACAATATCTGTATGGCAGGGGCGGCTTCCGCACTTGCCGTGGGGAGTTTTATTTTTGATATATATACAATGGTTCTATGGTCTGTGCTCGTCATGCAGTCATACACAGACATCACTGAGCAGCATCTGTACCTGATGCTGCCAAGGCTGCTGGCGGTTATGGAAGTGGCATATTGCCTTGTGCATAGGACATATCTTGATATACCATTGAGTGTAATGATATTTCCAGCCGTTTTGATAGCCGCAGCAATGCTGATACGGGCTTATACTATCGGGGACATGGAACTTTTTTTTCTTATTATGCTTCACACATACAACCAGGGAATAAGTCTTAATGAGTATATGGTGAGTTATCTGTCTGTTACCGGTATGGTATTTGCTGTGTATATGATTGTTAAAAACGTGATAGGAATGATTAAGCATCGGGTTCCGGTTTGGAAGGGAGCATTCGCTCCGGCTATGACAATAGGTTTTTTAATATTATCTTTTATTATAATTTAAAGCAATAAGCGGAAATCCTCGGCAAGTGGTTAACCGGGGATTTCCGCTTATTGTTTAAAAATTTCAAATTTTAAAATCTTTGTTGACAGGTTGGAACAGTAACATATATCTTATTTCCGATGATGTGATGGTATACCGTTCCTTGACAACATAATATGAAATACGTCAAAAATGTTTTTACCGACTTTTATAACAGCTGCACAAGTCCGTATGACTGAAAAAAATTAAATTTCGTACAATAATGCATATTGTTGTAAATGAGAATATCGGTTATAATATATCTATATTAAAAAACAAATGATGAGCTGTAAGTGCACTAATCAGGTCAACCGCCTGTATGTTCTGCACCGGACAGCCCGGAAACGGAGAAAAGATATATGAGAAAACATAAATTTAACAGTTTTATGACAGCCGCTGTGATAGCATCAACACTGCTCACAGCCACTGCCTGCAGTAAAACATTCGCCCCTGTAGATACCCTTCCGGTGGGTACGGAGATGCCAGCCGACACATCGACAAGCACTGAGGCGGCATCCACAAAGCAGGACAGCACCACAAATAAGGGCGGCAATACTAAGGAAACTGGGACTACAAAGGAAAGTGGCAATGCCTCAAAGGATACCGGTGCAGGCAAAGATACCGGCACAAAGGAATCTGATGCCACCGAAAAGTCCGGCGAAGGTGACGTATCAGGCGAAGCCTCTAAGGATAGCGAAAAGACCACAAAGGCGGGTAGCGACAGCTCAGTGACAACAGCCGCAACAACTAATGCCGAGACCTCAAAGGCAGCTGCAACTGTAACCGAGACCACAACATCAAAGGTAACGGAGTCCACAACAGCCGCAGCCCAGGCACCAACTGAAAAAGCAACAGAGAAGCAGACAGAGAAGGCTGCTGAGAAGCAGACGGAGAAGCCAACCGAGCACCCAGCCCAGAAGCCGACCGAACCTGCCACACAGGCACACACCCATAACTACACTGCCACAATCACCAAGCAGCCAACCTGCACGGCAGAGGGAGTTAAGACCTTCAGGTGTTCCTGTGGTGATTCGTATACAGAAGCAATTTCTGCAGCAGGACATGTCTTCGGAGCATACGTTTATAACAACGATGCCACGGAAGCTGCGGACGGCACAGAGACAGCAGTCTGCGCTATATGCGGTGCAAAGGACACAAGGACAGCAGCCGGAACCAAGATAGCGCACGTACATAATTACACAGCCGTAGTAACAAAGGCAGCCACCTGTGCAGAGGAAGGTGTCAAGACCTACACCTGCTCATGCGGCAGCTCCTACACCGAGGCGGTTCCTGTCATTGCACACAGCTTCGGTGATTACATCTACAATGACGATGCCACTACCGAGAAGGACGGCACCAGGACAGCAACCTGCTCCGTATGCGGTGCGACTGATACCGTTACCGCTGAGGGCACAAAGAAGACCCTGCCTAGCTGGTATGATGAGCACCCGGATATACCGCTGAATGTGGCTACGGGAGCACAGGATGATGGGTCGCTGGAGGCGTACTTTGTGGCTGGACAATTTAACTGGGATTCATATGCAGATGGCTGTTGGGATTTCGATTATAATGCTACTATGGAGTATGTAGGAACTTATGCTGAGGGTGATATAGGACATGGATATCTCTATAAGTAGTTAAATAAGTAAAATAAATAGCTTTTTGTATTTAAGACGTATGTAAATAGTTTACACACGTCTTTTTATTATGCACCAAACACTTCTGTCATATTTTATATGATAACCAAGATTTTTAGTAAGGAGGAATAATTTAATGAAAAGGAAAAGAAAGACAACAGTCAGAATACTTGCATTGTTTCTTACAGTAGTACTTATGGTGACAAGTATCTGGGTTGAAAACGTCTCAGCGTTTTGGAATCAGGATTTAAGTAATGACAAAAGAAATTTCGCGCAAGTAACCATTCAGCTTATGCACTGCAATCACAAGGATTCAACTGATTCTTTATATTCAAAACATTACGACAGTGATGGTAATCATCTCAACATAACCGATGGGGATACACCGGTTAAAACCATTACGCGTACTCCCCGTGTCAACAATGATATCGCCGCCGGTACCGCACTCATCGACGCTAACAAGTACATCTATGAATATGAGATGTCCTATGACGAGAGTGAGCAGGTTGATTATGCTGTCATCACACAGCCGGAGATTACACACTACAGTGACAGTGAGCGTGCCAAAT